>Ga0209629_10004922_pt1 | contig 10009 bp, 6 predicted proteins | sample TergutCu122P5_FD_187286 | JGI IMG/M metagenome (GOLD analysis project Ga0209629, IMG submission 187286) | Cubitermes ugandensis P5 segment gut microbial communities from Kakamega Forest, Kenya - Cu122 P5 (SPAdes) (version 2) | ecosystem: Host-associated > Arthropoda: Insects > Digestive system >... | reverse complement strand
GATGTTACATATTGAGTAAAATAAGCAGACTTTAAATTCAACTTATGTTTAGAAATAATGGCAGATTGCACTGCCAGTCAATTTTTATTCGCTAAGTTATATAGGTTAGTTGTACACATATTGTAAGAATGTTATAATGTATAATTTGTATCTGCAATTGACATGTCCAATGTTACATATGTAACCGACTGGATGAACAAATAAACTAAACTAAACACAATTTGCCCAGTGTACTTAAATGCCAAGTGAAACCGAATGTTCAAATATCATGTCAAATTGTACTTGCTACCTCCCAAAAAACAATGTTCCCATTACAAAGCATCTGTGTGGAAAATGCACTGAGTCCAGATTGATACAGAATTCCCATCTCACAGATTTTGCATGCATTTAAATTTTAGAGATAGTTTCATGATTTTATTATGTCAGGTGGGCGAAAGGGTTATGCATGGCAGCGAACATTAACATCACAGGTTTACATCATGATAGAAGACTATTCAAGTCAGCAGAGAATGGGCATTATGTCACTTCTACTCTGTGAAAGAATTTGCCTAACTGCATTAGGAATACTATACAATCACACATTCCATTGGGTGCACGATGTAGGTATAATTTTGTTAAACACTGCACATACATATTAATATGTATATTCATATACAAAACAAGTCTTCTATTAGGCCAAAAAAGGTATTCAACATGGCTTTCTGTCCAGAAAGACATGAGGAGTGTGCATAACTATTCTGGACGTGGACCATTTTGTAATTCCGGGTCACCATAGTTCGTTTACATTTGTGATCGGAAAAAGGACGAATATGTACCACAGTGCCAAAAATAGTGTGCTCTTGTAGTAATTAGTACCACAGAGACACACACTTAAAAAACATTTCAACTACATAGAAAATGCAATGCTACGAATCTCCGTAACGGGAATTTCAGAAATGATTTTGCCATTACCACGTTTGCCACTATTACATTACTTCAAAACGACAAACAGTGCCAGATGAGTTTATACCATTATAATTACTCATACAATTTTAACAGATGGTACACAATTTCCAAAATAAAACACCACCAATATTACTCTTCGGTGCCGCCCTTCAATGCCAACTTTCCTGCACCACACTGGGGGCCATACTGGACGCTAAATTTACCACACTCAGTAATTTACAAACACTGGGATCCCGATGTCATGACAGGTGTAGGTTCATGAAACTAAAGAAGGAGAACCTTGCTGAAAAACGCCAATACAATATACACTAACGTATATCAAAATTCATACCCCTCGACGGCAGAATGTTACGAAATGGTGAAATTAAACCAGTTATACTTTCCATGGAGCCCTTCTCTACATGCAGACTGGAAAAGCGTCCTTCTTATACATGCCTATAACATTTACTCTAAATATCTGCTTGATGCTGAAGAGATTTGTTTTGTTTATATATATATATATATATATATATATATTCTTTTGTGGAGAGTTACATCACAAAAACAAGATGGCCACTGACATGAAATTAGTAATTAAAGACCACATCCCGATTCGATACATGCGTAGCTTTCGATAGTTTTATTCGCTTCTGTGTTACCGTGGCGTCATCACACAGGTTGGTTTAGTGTTTAAAGTTTTTTAAAAATATTGTCCATATCGTAGTTTCTTAATATCTTAATTATAGCCCGATAAAGTGCCAAAATACGTGTGGTTATTTGGAAGGTGGATTTCATGAAAAGTGTAGAAAATCATTGCGCACTAAGAAAATCATGTTGAGTGTCGCTGACACGTTTATTTACTTAACAACCAAATCTACCGCTATTAAGGACAAACAAAATCATGAGATTTGAAATATAAGATACACTAAAGCCACGAATATTACTGTCTTCTGGAACATGACGCCGTGTAGTCTGGTAGATGTTTCGTCATCACGGTAGATAAGTTGTGGTCCCTGTAATACCAATCGTTGTTTCGTATGGGTGTAAACCTTTGTCTCGTACGTATGATACACGGCCGACGTCTACACTGTGGGTCTGAGAAAGGGAACTGAGGATAGTGTTGGTACTTTGGAGATAGAAAATAACAGAAGAATGGAACATTACACATCCGTACTGACGACGTTCATAATTTGTCAGTTTCACAAAATATTAGGATCATGTCAAGAACCATAAGATGCGGAGCGTGTAGCACGCATGGGAGTGCTGATAACTGCATGGGTCGTCTGCTTCTGCCTGCTGTGCGAACACCTGTAACCGTAGCCAAGTACACTACCGAACTGAGAAGACTGGAGCCCAACGACCAATCCGTCTCACACGTGTCTGTGATTAAGTCTAGCTGAAACAGCAACACTTTGTTGTTGTTTGTCTTATTATGGCAGTTCATCTCCACGTGCTGTCTCAACAGACAGCAGTTTAATGAAGCTGTCCCCCCCCCCCCCCCCACCTAAAAGTAAAACCAACTGTTGGTGTGAACAAGTGAAAAGTTAACCGTTTCTGATGACGTATTTGTCATCCATTCTTCGTTCGGACGACCAGAGCTGTCCACGGTGGTGAAATCAAGGAGGGTTGGATGGGCCGGGCATGTAGCGTGTGTGGTTGGTGGGGAAACTTGAAGGAAAGGGACCATTTGGGAGACAAAGGCGTCAATGGTAGGGCATTGACTTGATTAACTTGGCACTGTGTAAAATGTTGTAACATGTTGATTTTTTACGCTAAAATCCTGGAAGCACTTTGCCCAGCCTAAAGCTTGAGGACCACCTCTTGTCGGCTGTCTGCAACTGTTTATACCATATAGCATCTACTCTCCATATAGGGTGGCCGTCTCCTCCATCCGCATACTGCGTTTGGGTGGCTAATTATGAAAACAGACCATATGGTAGATCTGGGCGAATATACAAAGATAGTATAAAAAAAGCATCTAAATTAAATCAGATGGCAGGGGTAGATTAGACTCTTGGGAATCGGGATAAAGGACCAGTGGCGGGCTTTTGTGAATACGGCAATAAACCTTCAGCGTGCATAAAGTGCGGGGAAAATTTTGGGATCTACTTCACTATCATGTGTGATATGGCGACGAATGAATGCGCTTTCAACACGGATTTACCGACGGCACGGTTTATTTGCTGGTGCCAGCCGCCATATTGCTTATAATCCTATTGTATGTCCGTTTTCAAAGGGTATTGAGCGATATATCGATAGCAGAGGTAGATATAAATCGAAATAATAATTTAATGTTTGATAAACTCGCGCCTATTAGATCTTGCCGAAGCTATAGTGTTCGCGGGTTTAAGTTGGGTAATATATATAACGCATTTCGTAGATAGTGCAACCACACGACCAGCTTCGGTTTTGGTTAGAAGTGTATTATTATTATTATTATTTGTACTATTATTATATTGTTGTTCGTGATACTATTTTTTTTTTCTAATACCAGTTGTAGCCCAACCGCTTCCTCTAACCCGAGAACCAGAGTAAGTAGACGAAATAATAATGTTGGTTACATACAGAATTCACAAAATGTTTTTAGTATTCTGTCTGTGAGAAAATGTTATCAGAAAATAACGGAGAAAAGTGATGCATCCGTATATTAATGGTAACGTTTGTACTGTAGGTTATGAATATCTGTGTATATCTCCTATACATCATTCGAATTTGGTGTCAGGGTACGAGGTAGATGTACCGGTATCTGCTGTTGTTCATGGGCTGCAGTAGGTTGGGTGACTTTACTTTGTATTTATGTATTTAGAGTGTGCATGTCACTGACAGGTTAGGGTAGTTTTTGGTTTACGGTAGTGTGCTACTTAATCGTATGTCTATTTTAGCGAAGAAATGGGCAGCTACTAGATCAGTTATTCAGTAAACATTTCACATTCCATAAAAATGTTTTAAATCATGATATGGAATCATTGCATGAGAAGAGTGTCTACAAATTATCTCACCCTATACTCTGTACAAGAATCTGCTTACTTAAAAAAATCTCATCTATTATATATGGTGCATAGGAATGATGATGGTTCATGATGTAATTATTTTTTGCCCTGACTGTCAATAGACTCAGTTGGTATTTGTACTTATATTCTTATTGGAAACATTTTTTATACCATTGCCATGTTCTCCATCCAAGACGTAGCCTTATGAAGGATCTATAGAACAAGAGTCTGTGAAGTGATTTTCTTTCTTTGGACTTTCTCCCATTATCTAACGTTTAATGTAGTACTACAATTTGGAAGCCAGCTCTGCTTCTGTCTTCGCGTGAAGGAAAGCACCTATTTGATGGACTTCTTAGAAAGATCTATTATTCTCAGTGTTTATCCACCATAGTTCAGTAAACTTGTTAACATTCACACATGAGAGCAGATCTTGTCCATGAGTATTAACAGGAAAGAGGCTATTAAAAGTTAAAAAGGAAAGACTCAGAAATAAAACCTTTACAAACCACAAATTAAAAAAAAAAAAACATGGGAAGAGCCATGAACTCAGACTGAACAGACCATTGATACAACACAAAATCCAGAACAAATATTTTAATTATTTAAAGAAACAAGGTTGCAAAATTGCCAGACACTGGAGTGAGTTTCACACAAGTCATATGGGACGAGAAATGGAGGTTGTTTCCAAGTCAGTATGACATGCGTAGAAATCATGCAAGAAAATATGGTACTGATTGGCAGATTTTAGTTTATTTAGGCATAAGTGTTACATCTCATGTGTGCAATTGAAAGCAGTTATGATATTTGAGGCCTCAACAAGCTACTTGAAGCAATTTGTTGGTACATTTTAGTTGTATGTTATTTTACCTTTAGTTGCAATATGTGAAGAATTTAAACAAATTTATTTACAAGTCATATATGAACATAAAGTAGCATAACCATAAAATAACCATTCCAATATTGTGGACATAGTAGTACACATAAAGCCTAGCAAGGAAAGTTTAATAAATAAGGAATGACTAAAGATTCTGGCTGTGAGAAGTGTTTTGATTTAGAATTTGAACCTAAAGAGGCATAAAAGAATGAAATTCAGCTCAACTAATTATTGAATTACTTAAAAAAGCATATTATTCAAACAAAACAGTACCACTTCAATTATACCTGTGCAGGTAAGACAAAATCAGGAGAGTGATAATTGGACACTGGTAAATTCAGGAAATTCTAAGGAATTAATAAGGAATTCAACCAATGCTAATGGGAAAGCTATAACACTTTCAACTAACCAAACAGGTGTAACAGCTAATTGCTATGTTGCATTGGCAGCATTTAGCGACATACCTAGACTTGATAATGGATCAAACATGTTTAACAGAGTGTGAATCAATAGGCATGATCAGAAATCAGAATGGCAGTTTAATTGATCCAGAAAAGTATAATGCAATACTAAAGAAGCGACCTACAGACTCATTTAAGGAATTAGCAGTACAACATAACCTACCAAAACAAATGAAGACCCAAATGAGACAGTGGGAGAATAAAGATAAATTGACCCCCTCTATTCCAACTGTAATCAGTGGTCTAATATCAAATAAAAATGGGAGATTGTCATCATCAGGAGAAGGTATCCAGTTGTAAAACAAGAATAAAATCAGTGTGAATGTGTAATAACAAGACCACGAAATCATTTGAACATAAAGTGACAATTATTGGCGAAAGCCATTTAAGGGGAAATGCATTGAGACTGGGAAACTGTCTGAACACAAATTTTGAAGTTATCAGGTTGAGTAAACCGGGTGCAAATCTTTATTTAAAAAAAAATGCATACTTCAATTAAGGACTTACAAGAGTCTAGTGATGTGATTGTGGTAAATGAAAGTTCTTGTGATGTGAACGAGAATAATACAGATATGGCATTATTTCAGATCACAAAGTTTTTCAGAATATTAGCAATACTAACATAATAATTTGAGGCATTCTTCACAGATATGACTTGACAGAATATTCTTGTGTTAACAAGGAAATTCAAGAATTCAACTGAAAATTAATGAAAATTGTAAAACGATGTGAACACAGTTGTGGAAATTGATCCTAACAGGAAATTATTCACTCACCATGTTTTACACTTAAATAAGAATAGGAAAGGAAATGATGGCTAAACAAATAACTTCTCCTAATCTACAAATTAGTGGGTAATAAAACAGGATCTCCAATTAGTATGAAATGGAAAACATTCAACAGAAAGTATCAAAAGAACTTCATGTGATAATTGAAGTAATTATCAAATATTGGAAGGAAACTGATGGTATTCAATTAGACACAGCAAAAAACAGTATAGTAAATTCTAAATCCACACCAGATAATCTGAAGGCTCAACAGTGAAATGATGAAACTGATATTAATCAGATACTGTACAAGAAAATATAGATGCCTGTAGAACTTCATAAAAAAAAGGTACCAATAACAAGAAAAGTTATTTTTTATGGTAAAATATTATCTAGGTCTAGACAGAAATGACATCATTAACCAACATGATGAATACACCAATAATTTAGAATGTGATCCATATTCAATGCTACCTCTCTGTCAAAAGCTAAACCTTCAGTCTTTTACAAGTAAGAGTTCTCACAGCTTTCAATACCAACATCTGATTTAAGGTATGTCACCAAATATGAGACCTAAAAGATAAACTAAATGAGATAAATCATTTATTTCTAGAACTTCTACACTTTATATGTACAACTGAAGATCATATTAAAGATTATGAATAGACATGATATCTATCAAACAATATAAGTTAGGAAAAAAATTTTGTAGACGATTGTTAAAAAAAATGGAGTTGTAAGCATTTTTATACCTGAAACTTTAAAATTTACAAATATTACTCTACAAAACAAGTATAAAGAGCAAGATATTGAAATATGTGCTGTCAAAGTAAACCTGGCCATCATACATATCTTACTATCCACTTACAGAGGGGTATGTGGTAGTGCATTTGGTTGAGGGACTGCGCTACAAGTTGTAAGGTAACAGGTTCGATTCCCAATAGTGTAATTGGAATTTTTCATTGACATAATCCTTCCAGCCACACTATGGCCCTGGGGTTAACTCAGCCTCCAACAGAAATGAGTTCCAGGAAAATTTCCTGGGGGGAAAGGCAGCCACTGCGTAGGGCTGACAACCCTATCACCTTATTGTGCTGATTGTCTTGAAATCTGGGAGCCTCAAACTCCTGGAACCCTCAGGGCCTGTCCAGGCCTGTAATGGGATTCCTTTACCTTTTGTCCATTTACAAATCACCTACAGGAAACTTTAAGTAATTTTTGCAGAAACTGGACACTATTTTGAATCTACTATGCAGTAACAAAACCGATTCATTATATGTGGAGACATAAATATCAATTTTATTGACAACTGTAATAAAAGGCTACAATTAGACACACAGTTAGCAGCTTACATTAACAAATACCATCCATTTTCCTACCAGAATTTCAAATTGCTCAGTCACTGTGATAGGTAATATTTTTATTAGGAAGTCAAGAAATTTTACCATAGGTCTCTCTATTAATGGGTTATCAGACCACAATGGGCAACTAATAATACTGAATAATATTATTACACAAAGCAGACCATGAAACTCAATGCATAAGGAACATTAATAACTGTACAATAACAGCATTTAAATCTCAAGTAGGTTATGAAACATGGGATAACATTTTTGGTGGAAATTGTATAAATATTCTATTTAACAGTCTCCTTAAAACATACTTCAGGATTTTTACTCAAGTTTTGTTAAGAAAACAATTAAATTCCAACAAAATTCCAACCCTTTAATATTGTAAAAAAAAGGAGGGGGCGGGGGGAGAACTTTATTTGAAATGTGTGGAGATGGATGGATGGATTAATAATGGGTTCGAGCCCTTACAGTCCCAATGCACCTACGCCTTATAGACAGGCCCTTCGTGCCCCATAATCTGATATCAACTCAGGAGGGTCCTGTTCCTTTACTAAAGTTCCATGGCTTCCAGACCTAAAATCTTAATGTCCTCTGGGTCCAAGAAAGGAACCCAGATATACTTTTCCTTTTCTCTCAAAAATCTCGGCAAACGAACCCCCTCCAGGTTCCCCAACAGGGTCCCTATGGATAGACATACCCGTTTACAGGGCATTTGCATCTCTCTCAAAAAACTCATAAAAATTCCTCTAAATAAGAAGGCCCTAAGAAAGAAGCGCACCTCCATGTTCCCCAAAAGTGGGGCCCCTATGGAAGCAAACACCCATTTCCGAGCCTTGCTTAACATATCTTTCGGTGTCCCCAGTAAAGGAGGCCTCCCTCAAGGTCCCCTTCATGGAATCCCTAGCAGAGAAATGCCCCGTTCCTAGAGGCCTCCATTCATCTTTCAGAGTCCCTGGTATATGAACCCCCCTCCAGATTCCATGTTCCCTCGGTTCTAAAGGGTCTCCTATGGAGAGAGATGCCCATATCCAGAGCCTTTCTTAACATAAGTTTCAGGATCTCCAGTGAAGGACCCCCCCGAGGCCCTCTCCACGGAGTATCTTCAGAGAGAGACGCACCATCCCTAGATCCCCCTTCATACATCTCTCCAAGTCCCCAGTAGACGAGCCGTCCTCCAGGTTTCCCATCGAGGCTTCTATGGAAAGAGATGCCGGTCTCCAGAGGCTTTTCTACATATACTTCACGATCCCCAGCAAGGGAGCCCTCCCTCCAGTTTCTCTTCACAGAGCTCTCATAGAGAGAGATGCTCCGTTTCCAGAACCCCCTTTCAACTATCTTTCTGAGTTCCTGGTGAATGGACCCCCATGATACTTAACAGGGCCCCTGTGGAGAAAGGTGCCCATCTCCAGAGCCTTGTCAAGTTTCCGGTGGACGAGCCCCCTACAAATTCCCCAGCAGGGCCCCCAAGGAGAGTGATATCTGTCCACTGAACCCTCCTCTTTCAGGGTTCCAGCAAGGAAGCCCTCCCTCCAGGTTCCCTTTGCAGAGCTCCCATAGAGACACTCCACCTCCAGAGCCCCTTTCAACCATCTCTTGAAGTCCCCAGTAGATGAGCCCACTCCAGGTTGCCCAAATGAGCCCCATGAAGAGAGATGCCGGTCTCTAGAGCTTTCCTTTCAAAACCTACAAGGTCCCCAGCAAAGGAGTCTCCCTTCCAGGTTCTCCTAACAGAGCTGTCATAGAGAGATGCTCCATAGCAAGAGCTCTCTTTCAGCTAACTCTCAAAGTTCCCGGTAGACCGACCCCCTCCCCAGGTTCCCCAGCAGGGCCCCTATAGGGAGAGACACCTGTCCCAGAACCTTTTTCCACCCATAAGACCCCAGAATGAGCCCTGTTCCAGGTTTCCCAACGAGGTCCCCATTGAAAGAGGCGCCCATCTCCAGAGCCTTTATGCGTCCAGGATCCCTTAGTAGAACTCCCTTAAAGAGAGATGCTCCATTTCCAGGGCCCTCCTTCCACTATCTCTCACAGTTCCCTGTATACCGACCCCCTCTGCAGGTTCCCCAACAGGACCCCTATGGAGAGAGACACACCTGTCTGCAGAACCTTCTACATCCCATCCCCTGAAAATTCAACTTTCCCTCAGAGTCCCTGGTAAAGGAGCCTCCTCCATGTTCCCCAAGAGGGTACCTATGGAGAAAGATACTCCGTCTCCTGAGCCACTGGTCTATCTATTCATTTATGTCTGCCAGAGTCCCCCAGAAAGGAGCCTCCTACAAAATGGCGAAAAATATAAGGTCACCATCCACAGAGCCCCACACAGACAGAAGGCCTACATACAATGGGGTGCGACCTGGTACCCCAAGGGGATCGTTAATGACACTGCTATCTCTACCCCAGTGCCATGCAGCCCTCGGCACAATACCTTCCACCTTGGCTTGGGTAGGCCAGAGCTCCGTTAGCCAGCATGTGTCATAGCAACCCCCAACAGGGTATACCCACCACACCTGTTACCGCCTCCCACGTGACCCAGGGTAGAGTAGAGTACGAATCTATGACACCCCAAAGTATGGACGAGGGGTTGGATTTATGGGAGGCAAAATGTGGGGAGAATAATGACTGAAACTCCGCCAGTTACATT
>Ga0209629_10004921_pt1 | contig 10010 bp, 4 predicted proteins | sample TergutCu122P5_FD_187286 | JGI IMG/M metagenome (GOLD analysis project Ga0209629, IMG submission 187286) | Cubitermes ugandensis P5 segment gut microbial communities from Kakamega Forest, Kenya - Cu122 P5 (SPAdes) (version 2) | ecosystem: Host-associated > Arthropoda: Insects > Digestive system >... | reverse complement strand
TTTCAGGCGAGCGTCAGCAGTATTAGTATGCTGCACCCGCGAGCATATACAGATAACGCTAACCAGCTGACAGCTATCGTTCGTGGACCTGAAGGAAGTCCACAATTTTATTTGGCCATTATCTCAATAACCGTTCAACTTGGGACATAGGTGTTTTGGGTTATATCGGTATAGTTTAACATAAGGAACACCATCCCAAAGTTTGGTCCGTTCCTGCTGTGACACCCTGTATGTGTATCACTGTAGGCTAATGCCATACCTCATTCAGAAAATGTGTGATATGGTGTACTAAAGGATTGATTGTTCACTCTGAGTAGCAGGTATTAATGCTTCATTTCAGATAACAAGACATGAACCAAACTGTATACAGCAATTCAGTGAGCATTAAAAATGCAAATTTAAATTTCTCATAATTATTACAACTTTTATTTCCATGTATCAAATTTGATTCTGTTTCTGAAGATATTTTGGACTAACTGAAAGTAACAGGTTGCTAGATAAAATTGCGTAATGAGGTGTATAATGATTTTCACTCCTTGGCAAATATTATTAGGTGATCAAATACATTCTTTTCATTAACTAGATTAATTTCTTGTTTCTGCTGTCACCATATGTTATAATTGGTGCAATCAAATACATGTTTATGTTGACTCGTCTTCACAGTTGAGGGTACTGGGTCATCTTGTATGATGACTGCAGTTCTGTCTTATGAACCAGACACAGCTTGTCTTATTTGGTGTGTCCTCACCCAAATGTGGACAGAAATGTTGCATTTTATATGCCTGCACAATGGGATGTCACAGTTAAATATTGTGTGTGATTCAGCAAATTTAACTCACTCTGGTACCTCATATAAATTCTGCTTAGTATTCAAGTATACTACAATTCCTAGAATATTTATTGTGTGCTGTTTTTTAGGGGTTTTTTTTCCAAGCTGAATCCCACAGGATCCCTGATTAAGAGGATACAACCAGCACTGACTCAGGAACCGGACCACCACACTAACACACAACAGCTGTGCCATGTGGCCCTTATCAACCTTTGGGTTTGGGCAGGTTGCATTCAATATTTGGTGTTCCTATATAACAACGAGTAAGACCTATTGCTCCTGCATATATTGTACTGATACACTGACGTATTCCATGTTCTCATGCAGTCATGCTCTACAGAACTGGGGGAATGAAAATGTATGTATGTATGAAAAAAACTGCGCCCTGGTTGTAAAAATTAAGTTTATCTAAAAATAAAATGCCATGCAAAGTGTGTCAGGTGTTACATCGTACTACAATTATGATCATTTGGATAGTGTAAACACTCCCAATTCTGACAATTCATTCGGAACACAGCATTAGCACCACCATCCTTATTGGGATATACGCGCTGTAATCTGTGGGTGGTTGACGATTAGTAATTTGTGATCCGTGGTTGTTGGTACGTGAACTTGGAAGATGTAATATGGGGTTCGGCAAAGTATGTGAATAACTGTGAAGTAGGTTTTAACCGAACGAAATGTTTTCTACCATTCAAAACAACTTGGACCCCATCTCTGCACTTGTTGATCACATATTTTGATGTTTTTCGTAAAGCATTGTTCTGGGAACCTCAAATCTCGCAATTTATTATTTTACTGGCAACTTAACGTTGAAATTTGACATAGACGCAAATCATAAACTGCAAAAGAAACACCAAGTTAACATGCATATATCGTTCAAAAACGCCTCTAGTGCCAATAAACCTGTTATAAGCCGTGCAGAGTACTTACAATTTAGGCTGCTGTTTTGTATCTGTGCCCTACAGTCAAAGGACAAAGCGGGAAAAGGTCACGTAGCTGTTAAGGGGGCTGTGGGGTGCTGGTATTTGTTTGGATCTTGTGTGTTATTTAAGTTACGTTTTTCATACTAAGTATGGAATTTACAAAGTATGATATCGATCTGTCGCTGTATTTGACATAATTGCCACCTTCGTTAGTGGTCAATATGGCCGTACTATTGTTGTAGGCGTCGAAGTAATGTATTTCGTGCATTGAGGTTATGTGAGTTCTTTAACCTAGTTTTAGTGACACAATGCAATTCGATTGTATATGTTGCTTTAGAATTGTATCACCGTGCTAGTATATTTGAAATATTTAGGACGAAGATGGTTGTGTGCACGAAGGACGCAGTATACAATATTCAGGCCAGGTTGGTGATGTAGCAAGATAAGTGTAGTGAAAGTGAAAAATGCAACACAAGAGTTTCTTGTTCAGTAATATGGTCGCCTAAAATTAAAAAGTGCATGGTTAAAATTAGTATTTTTTATATAAAACAAAAGAGTGTTAAATGTTTGAAACGTAAACCACTTCAGATGTTTTAAGTGTGTTATATATTTCTATCATTTCACAATATGGAAAAACGCAGTGGGTAGTATTGAATGAGTGAATTCACCGAGCTAGTCAAGAAATGTATTACCGTTTGTGAAATCTGAAGGCTCAATACATTTTTCACAAGAGCCTTATCATGAAGCAACCCACATTGTAATTGTCCATAATATTCCCTTTGTGTCATAAATTCGTAGCTGGACGTCCCCTTAACATGTGCCATAACATAGAGCATCACACTTTAAGGAGACTAAATAATTTTAATTGTATAAGAATTTCACCTTCTCTTTTCACAAATCATTAATTAGCAATAAAACAAAGTTACTGGTTTTTAATAGACGAATAAATCGTATTTATTTATTGACATATCTCTCTCTTGACAACAAAATTATGAAACCTACACGTATTGACAGAGAGACAATACTCTGAGGACATGCAGTGGCATTTCAGCAAGTAATTATGTGAATTGTATTGAAAAGCTGTAAATATAGCACCTTCAACCATTTCTTATTAAACTGCCCACTATTTCCTAGTTGGTTATGAAGCTGATGGATCTGGACTGCAAAATGTTTACATAAATATTTTTGCAAAAGATAATGTTTATTTTGTAAGAAATATTTAAGCCAGTAATTTTAATGTTTTTGGATGGGTGAAGCCACTTAAGTTCCTGAAATGTAAAGTGACCATAATGATTGATTAGTGACACATGAAGGAATGTGGGTGGGTGTGAAGCTTTATGTATTGTTGACCTTGGAATGAAGTGGAGGTCATCCCCCTACCTTGCCCATATCCAGGTCCAGAGGCATTTGCGTAATTTTCAGTTGAGAGATGGGCCACTTGATTAAATGAAATTAGTCTTCTTAGTATATGAAGTGAAATGGTTGGTTTTTATTGTAATGTGATTTCAATGATGAATAATTTGGGAATAATATTCATATATAAATAAGCCAGTAATTTTAGGTTTAATATTAAGTTGTACATTCTGCTATTCTTTGACTTTCATTAATTAGGCTTTCATAAGGAAGCAGTAAAATATATTTTAGCTAAGTCTTGCAATGTAGTACTGAATGTTTCATCCATGTAGGTAGCATTCCATATTAAGGAGAGCCCCAGTTCAAGTCTTGGCCGAGAGACTGGCTAACCTGACAACAGTGTATCACAGTGTTTCTCATCTCCCTTAAACAAATTGTAGGGTAGTACAGTACTTTAAATTAGGTCATGGCCAGATTATACTGCATCCTTTGCGTTTTGTCACCCAATTGAATATGTACGTAATCATATTATGGTGTCATGATTCGTTTCACATCCAAACATTGTGTGACAGACTGATGGATCATTGGACTATGTGTATGTATTTTTTATGTGGTTTTGACCGTGCATTGTTGTTAATATGTGGTTGGCATTTTATTTCCACACGTGTATGTATGTTTCTTTGTATATATAATTCAGTGTAGTGAAGTCTAAGCTACTGATAGCACTGTTTAGTACACCATAAATAAGTTCAAATTGCTATATTTTTTTGTTTAAGTAATTTTTTGCTGTTTGTATGTTTATGATTTTTTTAATTTGTTAAGCAGTTGACAGAAATGGAAAACCTTACTGGGAAGGAACTATTTAAAGCTCTAGGTGATTTAGGTAAGAGAATTCCTGTTGTAAAACTGGAAAGAGTGGAGACATTTTATCCAACTGTGAAGAATGCTCAGAAGACAGTGGTGAGTAACAGTGTCGAAGAACATTGGATTTATGTGTTTAACCTTTTAAAACCTAACGACATATATATATGTTGTACCGCAGCGCTAACCTCCAGACGTTACATTTTAAATATTTATTCAACAAATATACATATTGAATATTTTAAACAAGCTGCATAATCTCCGTTTTTTTCTCTTCAAAATGCCGTTTATTTCATAATGCTACCTTATTTGGTTCCTGTATTATTTGCATTTCACCTACAAGGTGTGCTAAAATTTAAATGTAAAATTCCGGCTCCAAAAGGTTAATTACATAAACACACACAGAAGATTAACAGTGGTGTTGCAACCAATACTTATGGGCTTAAAAGTTTATTCATTAAAATTAAGTATATTGAAAATAAGTTTAAGTGTTTTAACAAAAGTGTTATGAAGTAAATTGACACAAATGAAAATCTAGCATGTATTTGTTTGAGGGTCACTAGAAGACTTTTGAGATATGTTTCATCTGGCAGGTATGGACACACAATTTAAATGTACAATTCCTTGCTGCTAGTGTGGTATCAGTTAAGAGCTTACCACCTACCGGTTGTAGGCATTATAAGCTGTATAAATGTCACACAAATCTGTCAGGCATCTCTGAGCTGGAGAGAGAGGGAGCACTTTTGTGCGGCAGTACTAGTTGCATTACCAGCCAGTCCTTTGAATTCTCATACACATTTGTCACAACATTGCTTCATTTTTGTCACACCCTTTTTTGTAGTACTGGAATTCAACAGGAGCAGAACATCTGTTAGTACGGTAGGCGGGAGCAGACTGTAAATGGCGGACCTTCATTGACCTCTTGGATACCTGAACATTGGATAAAACTTATATTTAGAGGGCATTTACCTGCTAATTAAGAAGTGCACTGGGGTTTCAAGTAGTGCAAGGTACTCCATACTGAGCATATTAAGATCATGTAAATCTGCACCACTTGCTTACATTATTGATCAAAATTTGATTAAAAGTATGGAAGTTTAGGTCAAAGTGGATCTTACAGAAAGCTGGTGTGAGGGAATGATTTAGATTCATCTAACTTAGGATAGGGCCAGTTAGTTAGCTCTCTTGCATATAGTAATTACACTTTCAGTTGAAGAGCCAGGTAGCGTTTCTCACAGCTTTTTTTTAATGATTCACATCTTCTGCAATGGTATGCCATATTGACCTGTAGACAGAGCAGCTGTAGGCTTCTGAAGAGGTGCTGTGCTCCATGGATTGAATCACCTGTGCACTCAGGTTACTTAGATTCATTTATATCCACCACTGCTGGCAAGTTGACCTGTTGCCATCTCAGAAATGGAGTTGGTTGTAGTTGCACAAGGCAAATAATAACTGTCAGTCACTACTAAGCTGCTTTTGTATAATACACTGTACAAAAAGTCTTAGTTGTGACATTTATTATTCACGATGTGTATCTTCATCACAGTGGGATGTTCTGTATAAAAAGAAAGGGCTATAGTTGACCCATTTCTAAAACTTAAGGTCATTGTGGTCATTTTTTTTACTGTACAGTTATTAGTACTGAAAACATACTGACAAATATGAATTATTTTAACCTCTAAATCTTTTAATTGTTGCTGTGTGCACATTGCTTCCATCCTTATCACTTTGCCTTTTCACCTCTGCACTAACAGCTGTCTGAATACTGGCCACACCAGTAATGTGTACCATGTGTTTCTGTGCCACCTGTAGAACCCCATTGTTGTGTATACATATGTCATACCTCATGCAGCAACATGCAAGGAAGTAGAACCTTATTGATTTAACATGTTCAATGCTATAGGTTCACAACATGTTGCAGTTTCAGTAAAGTTGTAACATAGTATTGCATATTATGTAAATTATATGCCCAACAGTGGGAGAGTAAATGGCCTAGAAATGTGGGGCAGTGTAATGATCACACAACTTGACACAGAAATGTGTAATATGAATTTAATGTGCTGTAGGTTGTGTACATTTATAATTGCAGCTGCTGTTAGGGCATAATTCTAGCCATTCAAGTACCCGTGTGAGTATAATTAAACGGAAGGCCTGACTATCTTCTTGGTCATTCGATAATCCTTGCATGTTTCACTCCGAGGAAATGCCTGGTGCAACGTGGCCTTCATGGTTGTCTGTGCAACAGATAATGGAGTTTATAAGCCGTAAATGTTTCGAAGATTTGTTGTGTTTATAAAAAGCTATCATGGAATAAGTAATTGAACGTCCCTTTCATCATTTTTCAGCCGTATATCAAAGAGCCTTCACTTGTTAGTCCATTCCCCCCACCCCCTCTCCTGCCTTTGTGTACTGTTATAGCAAGTGAATACTGATGCTTCAGGTTTTTATATCCTGTGACAGTGTGCTGCATGCAAGTGCAGTCACACACATATACACCCACCCATCTGTTCATTTTCTATATTACCATTGTACATCATGTGCATTTTTCAGAGAGGTAAGTTTTGTGTTTGGCAGCATTTCATGATCATCACAGATTAGGAGACTTAATCCACTTCTTTTCATTTGTAATCCACAGCTTCTCCCACATTCTTAAAAATTTCCAACTTAATTATTTTTCCAGTGATGTGATGAACAGGATTCCCAGAGAACACAAATGTTACAGTTTTTGCTTGTCTGGTTTACATAGAAGAACATCTTTTATATTTAGATCACTGAGCATATCTGGTATGAACAAAAATATATATTTTTATGTGTGGAGGCATACCCACACATGTATGTGTTAACTGTATAATAGAAGTATGTATGTTGTATGGTTTCAGACTTCTTGTGGCAGAGCTGAAGAAAACAAGACACAACCAAGTAACATAAACAGAGAACCTGAAAGTAGAATAAAAGGAGATTCAAATGTTTGTGGTAGATCAGTATTTCCTGATAGTTCTAGCAAAGACTGTCAGGCTGATGCATCAGTCTATTTGGAACCACCAAAGAAACAATACAGATTGAAAGAAGAAAGTGCTGCATGTGATAGTTTGCAGTGTACATCTTCATTGCCTGACCATTTGAGTGTTGTGCTTCAAGAAGGAAAAATAGCAAACACAAATTCTGTAGTGAAAAGTGAAGTTGTGACAGTTGAGTGTGACCCAAATGCCTTACTGACATTTACAAGCAATGATGAACATGCTCTAGATCTACTGTCATTACCTAAAAACAAGATTGAAAGGAAGGGATCTGGAACGAAGTCACTGGTGTTGCCAGGAAATACCGGGACTGGAACAAACATGCCAAAATTTTCTGGGAGTGACATGCAGATGTCCGGAAACATTAGACTTGGAGTGGAAGAACCTAGATTTTCTGTGAACAACAAACCACTGTCATATTCTGTTCATAACGAATCTGGGATAAATCCAGTAGCTTATACTAGGGATAAATTGTCTGGAATAAATCCACCATCTTTTTCTGAAATGACTAGACCACATTTAAATCCACACATGTATGGTGGAAATAATGGATCTGGAATGAGCACACCAGTTTACTCTGGACCAAGTAATAATAGATTGGCTTATCCTGGAAATAGTGGACCTGGATTGCATTCGCCTGCCTACTCTGGGAACAATGGCCGTGTGATGGATTCAGCATTGTACCCAGTGTATAACAGACCTAGTTATATTCCACCTGTGTCTTCTGGGAGTAGTGGACTGGGTATAAATTATGTGGTTTTTTCTGAAAGTGATAAGCCTGAGTTAAATTCATCTTTTGTGGGAAATAATGGACTGGGAATAAATTCCTTGACATTCTCTGCAAGTAGACCTATAATGGTACCATCAACATATTATGGGGATAATGGATCTGGAATAACTCCACACACTTATTCTGGAAATGGACCTAGGGTAAATTCATTAGCTTATTCTGAGGATAATGGTCCTGGGATAGCCACACTAGCATATTCTGGTAATAATGAATCTGGAATTAATACTCTGAATTACTCTGGTAACAGTGGTAGTACAATAAATTTGCTTTCATACAGTGGCAACAAAGAACCTATAGTAAATTCACAGACTTACCCATTGTCCAGCAGAGTGGGATTAAATTCACAAACATACACTGGAAATAATGGACCTGGTATCATTTCTTCATCATATTCTGGAAACAGTGGACTTGGAATAAAGTCAGAAGCTTATTCTGAAGACAATGGATCTTCAGCAAACTCATCAGATTATTCCAGGAGCAGTGGAGCTGGAATGAATTCACCAGCTTACTCTGGGAACAGTGGATCTGGTGCGAATTCATCTGTTTACTCTGGGAATAACGGGCCTGGAGTAAATCAGATCCGTTTTGCAGGAGGCAGCTCTTTTGCTGAGAGTGAAATGGGTCGCCAATATGAAATGTTGCAGAACTATTGTGAAGGTGGTGAATCCAGAATAGATAATATGTAAGTAATCATCCATGATATCACATAGCTGTGCACTCCAACCTTGCTGTACCAATATCTACTTTTCACTTTCAGTTTTTGTTGGGGCATTCCGTCTGCTTGTTCCACCACATGCATATAGGTCTGTGTTAATAGTTTTTTTTACTTCTGTGCCTGAAACACATCCTACTTTTTCCCTGGTCTAACTTCAGTACACATTTTTGCAGAGGTTTGGGACAATTGGCATTGTATAGTTTAATTCCTGCATGAATTTAAGCTTTATAGTCATATTTTTTCATGATTTCTTTTGTTTGAGGGCAGTGAACTTCATATCTCTTCAAGAAAGTTGGAACAGTTTCATTGTGTCATAAATCTGACAACTTTTAAATGATGGCACATGAGCCTGCACTTGAGCTCCATTAGCCAAGTGCTGATAAAGTTTATTAAAATATGCCACAGTCACTTCCACATATTACCATTTCATGTCACTTACACGGGGAGTTTAACACAGGACTGCACGCTTTAGAGCAGATGTCAACATTGCTGCATTGTGACCAGTGATGCTGCCCACTCTGCAATACACAGGCCTGCATTATAAAAACTCCCTGTATAAATGGTGGAGTTGAGATTGCATTATTAAATTAGGATAGAAATCTTCACGTCCAAATCTGAAAAAACTTTGACCTTACAGATGTAGTGTTTTTTATCAGAAAGTGAAGCAACAGTGTGTGCCTTTCACTTATATTTTTCTTCCCTCTTTCCTGGTACTTTCTTTCTGAGAATATACATTGGCGGGCTGTACCACCCATGTTGAATGTGGGTTCATCTATTGTTGATGAAGCAGGTGGCTTGTAAGTGTTGAGAGTAGCTTAAAATATGTTAAGGAAGCAGTTCCAGACAGCATATAGCTCTTCTGCTTGGAAGGTGGGTAAGAGGCTGACATCAACTTACCGTAAAATAACTAGCAGTAATATCAAAAACTTGGATAGATTCAGGCAAGACACAAATGCAAACATTCATTGGAAGAAATCAGTAGAAGATACTTTTATATGTAAATGAGAGGATGATGATAAAGTGAATCTTAGAGCAGTGGGCTGCGAGGATGTAAAGGGATTAAGCTAGCTCAGAATAGGAGTCAGTGGCAGACTCTAGTGAACTTCATAACGAATTAAGATAACTGCCTTCTGGAACGTGACACCATGCGGTCTGGTAGAAGTGTACTGAAATTTCAAAGGAAGCTTCCATCTCTTCTATAATGGTAGGTTCTTAATGAACCTTTGGAGTGTCAAACAAGGGATTTTTTTTAAGTCATAATTTTACTTATTTGGAATTCCAACTACCATTTACTACCAAAGTTTTGCAATTCATTACCAGTAAGAGATGTAATTTAGTAATACTTCATAATCATGCCACTAAATTGCCACAGACACTGTTGGATTATTATTATTGTTATTATTATTATTATTATGTTGTGCTGTATGTCTTTTAATTGATGATGAAAGGTTTAGTATCCCACGCATGCGCGCACGCACGCACGCACACACACACACACACACACACACATATTGAACAT
>Ga0209629_10004920_pt1 | contig 10010 bp, 9 predicted proteins | sample TergutCu122P5_FD_187286 | JGI IMG/M metagenome (GOLD analysis project Ga0209629, IMG submission 187286) | Cubitermes ugandensis P5 segment gut microbial communities from Kakamega Forest, Kenya - Cu122 P5 (SPAdes) (version 2) | ecosystem: Host-associated > Arthropoda: Insects > Digestive system >... | reverse complement strand
TATCCACTGACCGTATATCTTCCCCCATGATGCCTTGACCCATCCCGTCTCGGCGATGGTATAATGCACGCCGTCTGGAATGACGTTATGCCAATGTTTCGCGGTCATTATGTGTCCCAGCGGATACGTATGGTCGTGCAGGACCATCTTCGGATACCCCGTTGTTCCTGATGAAAAGTATATCAGGAGATGGTCGGTGGCCTTCGTAGGGATGCGTTTAAGCTTATCCGATGACGATTCGACCCCCGCATCCAGGTCCAGCCACCCTTGCCTCTTGCCGCCTGCCATGGCCTTGACCCTGACATCCGGACATTTCTTTTCTATACCCTCAAAGGCATCGGTGACCTTTCCGTATGATGTGCATATCACAGCCACAGCGGAAGAAAGCTTGGCGCGGTACTCGGCATCGTGCTGCGTGAGCATGGAGGTCACAGGGATCATCACCGCCCCGATCTTATGCAACGCGACTGTGACGAACCAGTATTGGTAGTCTTCCTTCAGAGCAACGATGACCGGGTCCCCCTTCTTTATACCCAGAGAGATGAGATAATTGGCGGTCTTGTTCGAATACCGCATCATATCTCCGAACGTGAAAGTCCTGCCCTCGCCCTTCTCGCTGCACCAGACCAGCGCCCGTCTGTTAGGGTCGTTCTTCCCGATGTCATCGACGATGTCATAACCGAAGTTGAAATTGTCAGGATAATGAATGCGCATCTTCGATAACATTCCGTTCTGGTCGTATTCTTCGTCGACGTAGCGCAGATTTATGTTCCTCATGAGTGCCTGATCTCCTTTATTATCATGGCGATGAACCGGCACCCTTCTTTACTGACCGCAATCATCCCGTGCCCCTTCCCGGAATCGTAGAATACGGCATCTCCGGGCCCCAGCACCTCAGTGTGCTTCTCGTAGCAGAATTTCATACTCCCTTCTAAAACATAATCGAATTCCTGACCGTCGTGCATCGACAGAGGCACCGGCCTGTTCTGGGAATCCTTGTCGAACGGAGCGAACACCAGGAATGGTTCAAAGAACTTGTGCCTGAAGTTCGGGGCCAAAAGGTTATACTTGAAGCCCTCGCGCCTTTCAATCGGAAGTCCGTCGCCTTTGCGGACAACTGTGTATCCTTTGAGCTTCGGGGTCTCCCCCGTCAGGAGTTCCGCCATCTCCACGCCGAGTTTCTCTGCGCATTTGTGAAGGAAAGTGAATGAGAAATCCTTTTTTCCGGATTCCGTCTCGATGTATTCGGCTACAGATATTCCTGCGGCGGCCGCCATTTCTTCCTGAGAATATCTCTCAATCTCTCTGAGCGAGCGTATCCTTTCGGCTATCGCTGCGATTTTCGGGTCCATGTCGCTGAGTATGCAATATCAATAAAAAAAGGGAGGGGGTCCGATGCCTCCTCGGACACGGCTGTTTTTTGAAGGTCTCCTGTGGATAATTAAAATAACATTGGGTAGATACACATTCAATCCCGATAATTCAGTACGGATCGATAAATGGAGTGAAACGATGAAAGTGGCCTACCTCGGACCGGAAGGAACATTCACAGAACAGGCGGCGAAAAGTTTCATTGGGTCGCTGGATAAGAAGGGTCTTTCGCTTTCCCCACTCGCCTCCATCGAAGATGTCTTCCATGCGGTCGAGACCGGAAGCGCGCTTTACGGCGTTGTTCCCGTAGAGAACTCCATAGAAGGGGCGGTCAACACCACCGTGGACACTTTGATATTCGACTCCGACCTTTTCATTGAAAAACAGTTGGACCTCCCAATCACCCAGAATCTGATGGTGGGGAAGAACAATACCGATTGTAAGATAACAAAGATCATTTCACATCCGCAGGCACTGGCACAATCGAGAAAGTTCATCAACAAGCATTATCCTGATGCTGCGATCGAAGCTACCGGTTCGACCTCGGAGGCCGCGAAGATCGCGGCTAACTACACCTCAAAGAATAAAGAAACGATCGCGGCAATAGGCCCTAAAAGTTCAGCCGAGCTCTACGATCTCAAAATAATTCACGAGGGGATCCAAGAGAACAAGAGCAACACCACTCAATTCATCCTTTTGACAAAAAAAGACACATCGATGCCGAAGGTCGGGTGCAGCACCCTCATCGTGTTCTCGACGGAGGACAAACCGGGCGAGCTTTACAAGATACTCGACATATTTGCCATATGGGACCTCAACATGACGAAGATCATGTCCCGTCCTACGAAGAACAGACGCGGAGAATATGTGTTCTTCATCGAGCTTTCCGGGTATGATGACGCTTCGGACGTGGCAGATGCGCTTACGATGGTAAAGCGGAAGACCAGTTTTTTCAAAAATCTCGGTTCTTATCAGATGATCAATAACCTCTGAATATTCGTCAGAACTGATCGAACAGTGATGATTGTTTACTTTTAGGTTCGAATTGCTTAAGATATCCGAAAACATCGTCTGTTTTGTAAAGGATATTATGTTCTTTGCAGACCTTTGTAAAAATACTCATCAGCCTATCGTTGTCGGGGCTGTTGCACGAGTATGACTCTCCGTATGTCTCAATGTATCTCTCCTTCATGCCGGGAAAGAGCTTGTCGAGATTTTGGTAAAAGTATTCCCTGTCCCCCTCCCTCAGAGTCACGCCGAATCCGAAGCACAGTATTCCCTTTACGTCGGCCTCGATGCAGTAGTCGAGCAATCCTCTAAGGTTCTCTTCCGTGTCATTTATGAAGGGCAGGATCGGACAGAGCCAGACGACCGTCGGTATCCCCTCCTCTTTCATTCTCATAAGTACCCTGAACCTCTCATATGTTGTGGATACGTTCGGTTCTATCTTTTTACAAAGCTCCTCGTCGTACGTTGTCAAAGTGACCTGTATCACACATCTGGCCTTTTTGTTGATCGCTTTCAAGAGATCCAGATCCCTTAAAATGCGTGATGATTTCGTAATAATGGAGACCCCGAACCCGTTCCTTTCGATAACAGAGAGGCACTGTCTTGTCATCTGCAGTTCCTCTTCTAACGGTATGTAGGGATCACACATTGCTCCCGTACCGACCATACATTTGCTTCTTTTCCTTTTTAGCTGATCTTCCAGGATCTGCGGCGCATTACGTTTTACTTCTATATCCTCAAAATCATGTTCCATCCTGTAGCACTTACTGCGGCTGTCGCAATAGATGCAGCCGTGGGTGCAGCCCCGGTAGATATTCATCCCATTGTTGGGGGACAGTATGGTCTTATAGTCGGCGTAATGCATTTCCATCGGCCCTTCTTTGCAGTTAATGAATGTGGTCCATCCTTATTGCGTTCGGTGATCTGTAACGGATGTACGTGCGCTGTACTTAAATATCTGGATTCGTCCGATCACTACCAAATGGGGTATTTCTACTGCTGGCTATTTTATCTGAAACACATCACGAAAAGTGCCAGTGGATAGGGAGCCGGAAGTGCCGGCTCTCTAAGGCGTGGAACACCCGGACCATCGGGGTTGGTAGGTGATAATATCGCTAACGAAGCCTGGTGTATCCGGGTAAGGATATGCTTCGGTCCCTTGGTGTTCGAGATTATTCTCGAACCACCGTAAAGCAGAAGCGGGTGTGATCCCATCTCATATATCCGGCCCCTCTTATGAGGAGTCGTTAGCCATATCACCGCTATTGACAAGATTTCACAGCAACAAAAACCTATGCTATGGTTTTTTTCGTACGGGCGCATATGCGCCTGGTGAAAACCCGCTGAGCGAAGTGATCCGTCCCCTTAGTGATTAATATACCCTTGTCCATCCCGAGTCATGGATTCCCCGCTGGTAACGGTAAAAAGATTTTTCATCGGAGTTTTGCTGGGGATCATTTCAGCCATACCCGGGATAAGCGGCGTTATCATCGCCGTTACGCTGGGAGTCTACGAACGTCTGGTAGAGGACCTCGCACATCTCAGGCACAAGATCGTGGAGGATTTCTGGTTCCTTTTGACGTTAGGTCTCGGCGTTGTTGTCGGCGTGGTCATAATTTCCTATGTCCTGACAGATGTTCTGGACAAATACATGATACCGGCGATGATGCTGTTCTTCGGAATGATCTTAGGCCAGCTTCCGCAGCTGTGGAAGTTCACCCTGCCGGAGGTCAGATCGTCAAGTAAAGACTATGCCGCATTGGTCGTCGGAGTGGTGTTGATGGTCCTCCTGCTCTTGCTGCGCATCAATGTCGGATCCGTGGAGTACGATCAGGCCACGCACAGCCTCCAGTGGATATTGCTTATGGTCATCATAGGCATAATCTATGCAGTTTCGCACATCGCCCCGGGGATAAGCGGTTCCACCCTGCTTTTAGCATTCGGTCTGCTGGTCCTTCCGTTAGAGGTGATCAAACATCATGAACTCGTTTTCCTTTTGCCTCTTGTGATCGGTGTGATCGTCGGTCTCATCGGTTTTGCGAAGGTCGTCCACTATTTACTGAACAAATACAGGAAGCCCGCATACATGATGATATTCGGTTTTGCCATAGGTTCGATCTTCATTGTGTTGTGGGAGACATATGAGTCATACAACGGCTCCGACAACGGGATGATGAATCTTGCCATCGGGGTTGTGACATTCATCATAGGAATTATTGTAAGCTTGTGGCTCTCCAAAGTGAGCGGCAAGACCTATGAAGAGAATGCCGTTAGGTGAAAAAGAAAAAAAGGATAACGGGGGGATGGAATGGGATATTTCCCCGTTTCCTGTGAAGCCCTTGTACTTCTTGGGGATGCACTTCGGTCTTCAATATCATCATTGACTGCAGGGTATATAAAGTTCCCAGGGGGAGGTCCCCGAAAGTACCCGAAAGTACCGAAAGTACAAACCGGTCATTTTTTCTTGTGTCTGACCTTGACCGCGATGCCTCTTTTGAGTTCGGTCATCTCTCTTCCCGACATCAATGCCACGCCTACCGCAACGACCTCGCCGTTGAGCATGATGACGGCTTCGTCGCCTATCCTCATGTTCGGATCGGCCTTCACAACTCCGATCGCAAAAAGGTTGCCTTTCATCTCAAAGTCGGTCATCTCCACGATGTTCTTCCCTATCTCGGCGACGATCTCGGCACCCTCGATGGTCAATGAGAGCATGCCCCTTTCGGCCGTGAACATCCCGAGCTGGATCTTCTCTTTGCTGCTTGGAACATCTCTGAGTATCTTCCAATAGGGGAACTTACCGATCGCATAGCTTCCGCCGCTCATGAGTGCGTCTGCAACATCCTGTCCGAACTGGAAATTAAGTATCGACCTAACTGCCTCGTTCCGTTCAACAAGATATCCAACGGGCTCCATGCCTTTTGCCGCCTTTCTCAGAGCATCATCCAGATTCTTCAGCGATGCGGGGGTGGTGGGGTCTCCGACGACCGTTTCCTCCATATCCGCCAACCCTCTGATCAGTTCGGTGGTCTCGCCGAGATGAGAAACGATCTTGTCATAGCCCTGTGATATGATATCCGCTACCATGGACCTTATCATCTCTTTCTCCTGACATTTCCACTCTCCGGTAACAGGTATGTCGTAAGAGTTCGCAGGGTAGACGAAATCCAATTCTCTCGGGACTATCCCAAGCGGAGATGTCACTATCACCTCATGTACCAGCGTGTCATGCTGTGCGGTGTGTATCGCCGATGCGAACGCTTTGTGTGATTTTGATATGTGATACGGCTTCTTCGCTGAGCACGGTAGCAGGAGCAATATGCGCTTGTGTTCCGGCTTCTTGTATCTTTCGGATATCTTTTCACGATATATCTTCAGGTCCGGTCTCCTTAGCGCCTGTGTGGTGTTGCAGGCGAACCTTGTTCCGACCGTTGAACAGCACTCTTCCTGGTATCTGTAACCGACATCGTCGAATATCCTGAGTGTTGCGACGGACAAAGGGGATGATGCTGACCTTTGATCGACCAATTCCCTCAGCCTTCCCGCTTCTGTGAATACTTTGATCACATCGCATTCTTTCTTCAGATCTGCGATGTTCTCCTCAGAGACATCCTTGTTTGCGCATACTTCCCCTTCCGGGATCAAACGGATTTTTTTTGAGCCGGCGACCTTTGCAAAGGAATCGTCGAACACATCCACTCCCATGTACGTCAGCAACGCTATTGTGGAAGGTTCTGCTATGCCGAACATACAAAGGAGTCTGTTATATCCTATCTTTTCTCTTATCTTGATAACAGAGTCGATGAGTTTCCTCGGATCGTTTCTGAGCTCGAATGCATTTGGAATCACAACAACATCGGAATCGTCTGGTACATCGTGTTCATTGTTAAACGGAAGCCTGATAACGCATACGCCGTCCTTGCAGAAAGGGGCTGTGTCCATCCTTGAAGATGCCGAAGTAAGAAGTTTTTGATCGATGGGGATCTCCGAACCGAATAGGTGGAACACCCTGCCTTCGGGCAATGTCGAGATTCGGACATCTGTTTCATCTGAGCTGCTTACGATGAACGGCGTCTTTATGGAAAGTTCTCCTCTGGAATACTCGCATGTCCTTCCTCTTTGAGACCTTCCTATGACGCTAAGCATACTTCCGCGAAACATCCTGGATTAATTAACATTCCCATCCTGTGTTTACTATGCAGGTTTTTGAACTGATCGGTAATCTTCACTTTAGCCTTAGTAGGACCCTGACAATAAAAAGTATGACCGCCAGAACAACAACAAAAACAATGAAATAATACTTGAATTTTTTCGATTCGGTCTTGAAAGCTTGATAATTTGGGTTTGATTCCATTTCACCAGCTATGCAAACATTTGATCTGGGAAGTCTGGTTTTCAATTGAGATATGAACTCATCCTTTTTTATGGGAGTTATGCAAACACTTTCAACTTTTCCTTCGACATCCGCGAATGTAATCCAGACTTGTCTTGTTTTCGACACGAACAGACTGTAATTAAGAACACCGACCGATGAATCAAATATTTCATCGACACCTTTTATTGACGAGTAATCGATATTAAGATTTTTTAAGTATCGTCCAACCACAAGCACATTTTCTTTCATTGTGTATTTTTTCCTGATAAAAAATAACATGAATGGAAGCAATATCGCACATATGCACACTGCATAAATAATGAATAGCAACAAATCGATATTTGAGGCGAGAATAACAATAAAAATGAACACTGAAAGAACCATCAGCATAAAGGTCTGAGTACTTCGCTTTGGCCAGAATGTGATATCTTCTCGCACTTTTTTGTATCACAGTAAGCCATAAAAAAGGTTTCGGAACATGACCAAACCCCTTCTTTTTGGGATTTTCCGTTGATGCCAAGCATACTTCCGCGAAACATCTTGAATTAATTAATATTCCCTTTTGTTTTTTCTTTCGAAACTATTCCTTCCATAACGGAATTACAGGCATATTTCAGCCACTAATTCCTTCCATAACGGAATTACAGGGACATTTCAGCCACTAATTCCTTCCATAACAGAATTATAGACATCATTAAATAATCAAATAATGATGCTTTATCATGCCTGCAGAAAAAAAATTGGTAAGCCGAAAAAGGTATCTGGATGCTCTGACACCATTCAAAGGGAACGGCAATGCCAAAGTGATAACGGGCATAAGGAGATGTGGAAAATCCTCTCTGCTGGACACATTTATCGAAACGATCCCTGAAAAATACAACGTGATTATGATCAACATGGAATTTGCCCAGAACGATGAACTTAAAAACTGGAAAAAAATGCTAGAATACGTTGAGTCCAAACTAGATAAAAAGAAAGAAAACATATTGATCGTGAATGAAGTGCAAGATATTACGCAATGGGAGCTTGCGATCAGAGACCTCATCGCAAAAGAGTCGTGCGATATCTACCTGACCGGTTCTAACTCCAATCTCCTTTCATCGGAATATTCTACGTACCTCGGAGGGAGATACGACACCGTCCATATGCTGCCGCTTTCTTTCTCGGAGTGTGTGGAATTCAACAAACGATACAAAGGAGAGAGCGATCGAGATAAGCTGCTTGAAAGATTTATCAGAGTGGGGGGATTCCCCATTATTTGGCGTTTTGACCAGGACGAAGATTCTGCCATAAAGACCGTCAGGACCCTTGTAGATTCTTCGATCAATAACGACATCGCGATAAGATACAGTGTGCGTAATGTGGATTTTGTCAAAAAGGTATTGAAGACCGTGGCATCAACGGTGGGCAGTTATGTTTCGGCGATTAACATATACAACACCCTGGCATCCTCCGGGGCACCTGTTTCTAAAGAAACGGTTTATGATTACCTCGAGTACCTCGAAGCTGCGAACCTGATCATCAAGGCGGAGACAATGGACATTAGAGGCAGGGCGATCTTAAGATCCTCTTATAAGTATTATCTAACCGACCTTGCCATAAAGCACGCTCTTATCGGGTATCGCCCGGAGGATATATCGGGGCACATAGAGAACATCATATTCACTGAGCTCCTTGGAAGAGGATATAATGTAAATGTGGGGCGTTCAGACGAAAGAGAAGTGGATATCGTAGCGGAGAAAGGAGATGAGCGCATTTATGTGCAGGCGTGCACAATGTTCGGTTCCGACGAAACCGTGAGGAGAGAGTTGGGAAGCTTGGAGTCGATCAGAGATAATTATCCTAAATTCGTTGTGCTAAAGGATCCGGGCGCATTCCGAGGAGTCACATCAAAGGGCATAGTGATCTGTGGGCTCATGGAATTCATAGAAATGGAAAACTACCGCATAACTCCGTAACAGATCGGAATTGAGCATATCAAGGCAGTGTGTTTTATCGGACAGGGTACCACGCACAAATAGGTTTTTACTGCTGACGATATCGGCTGGTATTTTATTTCATTTTCACGGTCACACGCAGTCCTGGAACCTTTGACTCTAACTTACGCAGGAATTCCTGCTTCCTCGATGGAGAAATACAGATCTCTTTTCCCACAACGTATTTTATCGTCATTTGATCAAACGAAAGTACAGTTCTTCCCATGTAGAAATCGGTCAATTTGGCCAAAAAGTGCGTCCTCTCCTCTACCGCCGTGATCGCTGTGTATCTGATCTCATCGTTCCCCCATACACCTTTTATCTGAAGGGCATCTTCATTGAAAATATACTTCAGCCTGTGCCACATTAATATCAACAATATCAAAGGGATCGATAACAAAGGCACCACATAAAGAACGACCCAATCTTGGTTGATCGTGAAGTCGTAAACCAGATACACGGCACACCCTATAAAAAACGCCGATAAGGCATAGTACCAAATACCGATCTTCGACCTGAAAACAGACCTTTGGGACACGGAAATAAATAGACCATCTCAGATAAATACTGCCCGATGTCAAAGGGGATGAAAGCTTGTTTTCAGAAACGGGCGATCAATGCAATCACCTTATTACTCTTATTACCACAAAAATTATGATCAAACCCACAACATAGGCTATGTAAAGCGATTTCTTAGTCGGTGACAAAGCCTTCCAACTTTGGTACTTCACACTGGCTTTCTTTTCCCCTCCGGGCGCGAACACTTCCGGATCTTTGATCCTTGATCTCAACGCCGAAAGGAACTCCTGCTTCTTGGCGGGGCTGATGTTCACCATCCCTTCTCGTCCGTTAATGTCGGTGTAAGTGATCCACACTTGTTTTGACGATGCTACAGAGGGTGTGAAGTTGAATAAGAAAATGGAGCGGTCGACCACTTCTTCCACGCTTTTGATCGAAGTGTAATATATCTCGACGGTCTTGAAATACCGCCTTATAACCAGCACGTTTTCTTTCAGAATATATCTTATCCTTACAAAGAACAACACAACTGGGAATATGAGGATGCACACACATGCCACATACATGATAATGATGTATGATATCATCCCGTTTAATTCGCCACCACTCATATCGTTCGATTCCATCATTGTCACAATCAGAAAGACCATCATGACGCAGATGAAGACCGTTCCGATCAGAGTTATGACCAGATATCCAAGTTTCGGCCTGAATGAAATATCTTCTCGCACAATTAGAGATTATTTTCTATATAATAAATA
>Ga0209629_10004918_pt1 | contig 10012 bp, 5 predicted proteins | sample TergutCu122P5_FD_187286 | JGI IMG/M metagenome (GOLD analysis project Ga0209629, IMG submission 187286) | Cubitermes ugandensis P5 segment gut microbial communities from Kakamega Forest, Kenya - Cu122 P5 (SPAdes) (version 2) | ecosystem: Host-associated > Arthropoda: Insects > Digestive system >... | reverse complement strand
CTAGCATCAGAACTATCACACTGACTTGCTGACGACACGACTGAGGCGCCATAGGGCCAAGTACGAAAGACACTCGGGTGTTAAGATTTATCCTGTGAGATTTGCAGTTATGCCGGTAAGATGAAGGCAACAATATCATACAAAATTCTGGAGTCTGTTTCCTACCAAATTACATACCGCCACTAGACCTTTCATGTAGGCCTACATATCTTACTGACCTTTTAGTGTAGTCTGCTCTTTTCTGCACTTTGCCACCTGTGAATTAAAATTTGAAAATATTGTAAAACATCCGTTTATTTGTGTATTTTCAACTTTTCTTATCGGAGTTCTGATTGGTCCTACGCAATAAGTGCTTCATGTTTAAGAATCTTTATCACAAGCAATGACAGTTAAATTTATCGTCATCCTTTCGTTCAGAAACTATTTTTCTGTTTCTTCAAAATTTCTCGCCATTTCCCGCATGAATTGCGGTGCTTCCAATAAATTATGCATCCATTATGTTTCTTTTGCTTGAGTGTTTACGATCGCACGTTACCTCTAAATGCAATACAAATACATTTTCTTTTCTCGCCGCTTTTTAAAGCGTTATTTCATTCGCACAAAATAAATATGGGAAATAATTTTAGATATTTATAGGATCTGACCAGTGATACTATAGAGACTTCTGAACAGTACAATGCAACGCAATTCACTCCGGTTTGCCTGCTTCTGTGAGGTTTGCCAGAAATCCAAAAGTTAGTCTTTCCCCATGGGTAAAGCGACCTCCGTGTCTATAACTGAAAATTTTCGTACGGTTCCAAAAGTTAAGAAGGAAGTTAGATGTAACTCCATCCCCTAATACGTATTCGTTAAATGTTGCTTGATTATTTAAAGGCAGGGACAACTTTACGTTTACCTACTTACCTTTGTTATTCACTAAAGCAGAAAAAGCTCAGACAGTTTACTGCTCAAGATCCAAGCCGGGCAGCCTAAAAAAACGAGAAGAGATAAAAAATTTTCAATTTGGTTTTACGTAATAAATATATTCTACAAACAGTTTTTCTGAAAATTCGATGTATTACAAAATCAGTAATTGTAAGCAGTCATGTCCCCACTCTCTTTTTCCATTCTCTATTATCAGGGCGCCGATCTCGGTGGCCGCGCCATCTATGCGTGGCTCTGCCGCCGCACGCTTGCTGGGATTGCGGGGTTAAGTCCCGACGGAGCATGGAACTGTCTGTTGTGAATGTTGTGTGTTTGCAGGTAGAGGTCTCTCTGACGGGCCAATCGCTCGTCGAGAAGAGTCCTAGGGAAAGTGGCTGACTCAGTGTGATGGTGAAACCTCGATAATGGCCCACTAGAGGTTTTTGTGCCATAAAAAAATATTTTATGCTCCTATGACTCCACAAATGTCTGGATTCGGAGTAAAAAATGTAACTTTTAACATCATGTTACTCGTGGGATTGGAGAAAGCTGGGCTTCTGTGTGTTTTACTAAGTTCTAGAATGACGAAAATTGAGGCAGGAGGTTCCGCTGTAACGTTAGTAACTACCTACCAAACTACACGGTGTTACATTCCACAAGACTAGTATAATATTTGATTTTGTTAATGATTGAACCATACTTGACACTTCAGGCGCCTAATCACCATTCCCTCTCTTAATGTAATAGAAGAAACATCTGCAACGTCTGCAATTCTTCGTCTTGCTGACATCGGGTTCTATGTCGCTGCTATGTCTTTTGCCATCCATTGTACATAAGATTGCTGCAATACAGTAGATTGCGCGGTTGAAGCCGGAACCTACGCCCCGCCCTGCGGTCCAGAACAGCGCCTCAATGAAGAAGGAATACTGGGTGGATGTTGCAGGACCTGTGTCACCCAGCTAGGTAACATCAGAGCTAACACATTAACTACATAAGAACTCAGGTTTCCACGGCGATGAAGCTTCATATTGAAGTCTTTCGGTTTATGAAGTACTGTATATTGGTAGGAATTTACCAGCGTTTTGGAAGAAGATATTGTATTTTTTCGCCAAACTGTGGTAAATACCTGCAAGACTACGCAATATAGTATTCCAGAACACCACAATATGAACACAGTAATGTCTAATATGATGGCCGGCTAAAGATATAAGAAGTTTCTATAATTTGCTGCTGGGAGTAGAGCTAAAATATTTATCTTATAATGTTGTCCCTTACGAAATATTAACTGTATGGAGCTGTCTCATGATCGTGTCCTTTGGCAGAGTGTGTTATTTGACGCGTTGAAACTCCGAGGTCAATACCCTCTAAGAAACTCAGGCTACATTCTCACATCAAATGTTACGGTCATATACGAAGAATGAAACTTAGAAGATCTGAAATAAAGCCGCCGTACTTAGATTGACATAATATCCCAGGAGTTTCCTGGAAGAACAGAGTAAGCGCTTGAAAAATGTTCTGTAGTCGTAGTTCATGTGTCGGCTGAGATTCGAAGTGGGTACCTCACGAATACAAGCCGCTTGAGCTGACTTGCTCCATGCCTACTGCTAAATGGCTAGTTAACTCTGTAGATTCTGTCTTAGACTTGGTTATTAATATAAGTTTTATCTGGTTCGATTTTTCCAACAAGTCGAACAGGCCATAATTTCAGACAGCTGGTTAACAGGTTTCGCCTGTGCTTCCTTCCTTTATCCTTGATGCAGATTGTAAGATATGGCAGTAGGAACGCAATTCTATTTAATGCTATGTCCTGGCACAACCATTTTTCCGGCACCTAAGAAGATATCCAACTGTTTTTATGACGATTATTTTTCCAAGTAATAATTAGTACTATTATTTCAATACTCAGAATTTCGGTCCTTTTAACTAGGCAGACCCTTCTCCTTATTAAATCATAATTATGAACTTAATAGGGTTAAGTAAAAGAGTCTTATTCCCATTAATCCCGAGATGATCGTAGTCGGACAATTGTCGTTTTAGTTATTCCAACACTCGTTCAACCCTTCTGCCAGTAAAGGAATGTCAATCAAAAGCCATTTACTTTCGATTACTTCCCAATAACTTTTCTCCCTTGTTGGCATTCTAGGATTTCTTAAGCTACGCAATATTCATTCCGCCAGCCCACAACCGAAATTGTTAACGACGTCATGCTTTACACTAGGCAATATTCTCACGTTTTAAATGAGTTTGGTTTGGGCATGGCGGTACACTAGAGATGATTAAACAGAAAATTTTCTTACGGAAGTCCTCACTTTCGGTTTTGCGCTATTCCTTTCAGCTGAAGGAAGTGATTGGATCATTACATTTGCAATCGGCGGACCACCGCCAGTGGGTGCGCAGCGGGTCTACAGCGTTCACGACAGACTAAATCGTGTGTGCGCCAGGTGATGGATGATGATTTAGTACACGAATGACGCTGGACAAGGCTTATATATCAAACAGCCGACCTGGAGCAACACTTCAAAATGGTGTGGCTGCTTGTAAATTGCTTACAAAATAAAAGAGTTTTCAAAAGTACATATAATATTGCTGCTATCTTGTTTTCTTATTCGCAGTTACTTATATAGTTACAGAATAGCGTAGTCGGTATAGCGACGGTCCACGGGCTGGAAGGTCCGGGGATTGAATTCCGTTGGGGAAAGGTATTCCGCACCCGTCCAGACCGGCCCTGGCACACCCACCGTCCAGGGCAACAGGTACAGAGTCATTCCCGGGGGTAAAACACCCGGGGCGTAGCATTAACCACCCACTCCATCTAATACTGAAGTTAAATAAAGAGTAAAGTTAGACCTCTACTCCCCTTCTTTGCCTTCATGAGAGGGCATAGAGAGAAATTCTTTTCAATATTATATGTCCTACGTAAATAACGACACAAGAACAAAATCTAGAATCCTCGTGGGTGTATAGATGCATATATATGATAACTTTTTATCACTGCCCCAATAATTATGGGGCATAGATAATTTGAGGGTTTTAGCTCTTTAATTTAGCATTTTCCGCAACAGTTTAACTAATGTTTATTTTCAATGTGGTAAATTCCCGACGTTCAGCGTTCCATTTTCTTAAACATTCTAAAGTTCCCTTTGAGTGTGTCACCAGTATTCTTTCAGAACAGGTGAGTGACGCTGACCTGTATATGCTGAACATCTCATCATCAATTATCTGATGACACAGGCTGCCACGTATAAATGAGACTGTTCAGTGTTCTGATCGTTAAGTAAATATATGCGAGCGCAATTCCACACATGGTGCTTCATTTCTGTCAGCATTACCCTTGCCAGTATTCAATACAAACTGTCATTTTAAATGCCGTGTTGAAGAATGGCCCTTAGTTTTCATGCCGAAGTACGACATAAACGTTGCTTAATCAGTGGCATTTTAAATTTTTTTCAGATGTGTATTAGTTTCTAATTTCATTCTAGTAAAAAATTATTTTCAAGGAAAAATCTCTCCGTTTTTCTTATTCCGTTAAGATAATTCGGCTGTTCTTTATATTGTTCATTCCTTGCATTATCGATAATTAATTCACGATACTAAACCAACAAAATGCACAAACTTGTTATTTGAATGTTTTTATATCACACTGAAAATTCCTACTTGTTTCGGTTCGCTGGGGACCATCATCATGGAATCCTACCAAAGCAATACTGCATACAACCAAGTTAGCCACTTCTGCGCACAGCTGAAGTGGTGTAAAAGAGTCAAATAGCTAAAATGTAGACATTTCTTTGTAAAATGTGCTGGATTTTGAAACACAGTTTCTTGGTAATAGCTACGTATTTAAGGTAAGTCAGCAAAGTATTGTGCTGACGTACCTTAATTGCGTAGGCTAAAGAACAAGTTTGTGAATTTAGTGTCGTGACTGAATCCCCATGTATGTTCTTAAAACAAACTACACATGCCGAATATGTACGTATATATTGCAAAAACACACAATCCTTCTCATTGTGTGCTAGTAATCTAGGTTATAATATTAAGAAAATTGTTTACCTTTTGAGATGACAAACCGTCTCCTTCTCCTTCTCCTTCTCCTTCTCCTTCTCCTTCTCCTTCTCCTTCTCCTTCTCCTTCTCTCTTCTAGAAGAAATCGTTACACTTCTAGTCACAAAATCATCGATAATTTCTTGGGCTCTTTCAGACAATGAATGTGGTCTTTCCGCACATTTTCTGTGGTAGTGACTGAACATATGCTACTATGCATCCTTCCTCTTTAATATTCACAGTCAAAACGTAACTTCTTAACCAGTCACCTAAGTGTCTATAATTGTAACCAAAGGAAACAGCAACACAGACTAACAAAAAAAGAATAAGTTTACTGAAGTAAGATGAAGTTTCTCCGTCCACACCGTGAAGCGCAAGGAGGTGTGGAGGTGCAGTTCAACTCATAATGATCCTTGTTGCTAGCTGTAGGTAAGTGATCAGCTCTATGCTCCTGCCGCTTTAAGCCACGGAAGAACCCTCCAGTACGCATGAAGTATGGGAATGGGTGAACCCAGCGTTGGTCTGCACGAGTTTGACATGAGTACAATTTCTGTCACCGACGGGGATCGCACCAGGATTTTTCAGTTGTCGAGTGACAAGCTTAGTCGCTGTACTGGCTCCTCGTTTACTGAGACAGGCTATGTTCTTTTTCCTTCCTTGTATTATTCTTAAATTCGTGCCTATATTGCGTTTCTCACACAACGTATACTGTTATGTGTTCTTTTCCCATTCCAAAATGATCGTGTAACGTCTAACCGTTCTTTAATTCTCACTTTCATCTCCGAAAGTACGTGGATCCGTAAAAAATAAATTATCATTTTCGTATTTTGGATTCTGGGCTTAAGAGGGGTGAGGTAACAGGGGAGGGGGAGAAGACTAGATAATGAGAAGCTCTATGATCTTTGCAAATATTATTCCGTATGTTAAATGAAGACGAATGAAATTGGCAGGGCATGTAGCACGTATGGGAGAGGAGAGTTGCATGCGGGACTTTTGTGGAGAAATCCGAGGGAAAGAGACAACTTGGAATACCTAAGCGTAGATGGGAGAGCAATATTAAGATGGATCATCAAGAAATGAAATGGGGGGCATGGACTTGATTATTCTAGCTTAGGATAGAGACAAATGACGGACATTGAGAATGCGGTAATGAACTTTCTTGTTCGATAAAATGTAGGAAATTTCTTGACCGACTGAGGACCTGTTAGTTTCTCAATAAGGATTCTGCTCTATGGAAATGATTAGTTAGATATTTTGAGTCCTTTATTTTGATACTCAATAAGGAAAGTTTAAATGTAATTAACTGTACTTTCGTCCCATTAACTTTCTATAGTCACTGTAACGATTGAGATATTTATGATACTGTGGGACCATTTTTGTATGTCCTGTTGATAGAATCCCGTGGCCTGTGTTATCAGTCATCGTGCCACAGCAGTTTTAACGTAGCCGTCTTTTTTAAACATGTGACAACCAAGAATTAGCTTCAGCGCTGGAAAAAGTTATTAATAGCTCGGCTTGGCGACGAAAGCCTCTTCTTCATTCAGATCACAATTTTTGATCAGCCTAAATCAGCGATTTACAACTCTACGCTTTTTTAGCCTCGGCGGTAGATGGCGTTGAACAGGCAACTTCACTTCCCGACCTCATTACCTTAGTGAAAAGAGCTCTGGTACCCGCTGAATAGGAAGCTCTGTTGGGCCACACGCGGGTTTGGGCGTCTTAGAAAAGAAAATTTTCTGTTGCCCATGCCGATAATATTGCATTTACTTAATTTAATACTTAATTTTTTATACATTGTTACTTTTTACACTTGTTAAATGGAGTGATGTAGCTAACAAAGTACACATTTTCGTGAGATTTTTTTATTGTCCTAAATTTTCCACCTTAACAGCCATTTTCAAGTATAACACCAATATTACATCAAGGTTCTCGTAACTATTGTATATTTAAACATTGAGTAAAACAGTTAAGATATAAAGCAGAAATATATATATATATATATATATATTAGAGACAGTAAAATTGTTGAAATTTCTGTGTGTTTATTTTATATTTTAATGTTTTATACTTTAATTTACTGTCAGACTATAACTTATCTTCCAGTAAAGTCTCTAACTTCATTGACTACTTGCTTTCCACCATACGCGTTCCACCGCGAGAAGACATATGGACAGCAGCAAACCCATTGCCAGAAGATAATGGAATATTATAACAGTGTCTATTTTTGTACCAGTTGATGTCTCGTAAAGACTGTCTTCAAAAACTTGAGGCCAGGCGTTCTTTCTTATACGTTTCAGAACACCGGTTCGCTTGATCGCCTGAACGCTGGAAATATATGAAAACATTTAAATCAGTTCCAATAATAAAGTCACGTATTAACATTTCAAGAAAAGTGTGCCGTCTCTTTGTATGCGTCTTCTGGGATTTCGGAAAAGACAATTGCCTCCATCTTCAGAGAAGAAAAATTGAACGGGCGCGGACAATGGTACATGATAACCGAGATTGGAAGCGGAACTATGGGTGAGCCAGTGTAACCTGTTGGCACGAAGGGGGCTAATTTGTCAGTGGGTAAGAAAGAAGTGGAGCTTTAAGTAAGGTGAATAAGGATAGAGCAGGTTCCTCCGAAGGGTTTGAATGTATCGAGAATTCTACGTGGCGTCACATCTTAGACCGCACCCTGAATACTTCTCTCCGTGTTAATCTCATAACTCAGAACAAATTCAGCTGTGCTTTGAAAAGTTGCATACCCGAAATTGTGAGATAAAGATCCCTCTTTTGTCATTTGGTTATATAAGCATATCGCGCATTTCGGGTACAGTATAGTCTGAATTCTGTCATTATTTCCGTCTGTAGTAGTAAAAAGGTTTTAAATCTTGGAAGCCGATTTAATGATAATATTCTTTTCCGGAAAAACAGCTGGCTCCAGTCTCTTCCAGGCGATGGTATATCGAGGATTAGATCGTATTTCGTGTTCTGAATGTTTTCGGCAGATTCCAGAATAATAGCGTAATATTATAATAATAAAATACATATTTCAATTATATTGTCTCAGACTCTATATTATTATATTATATTATATTATATTATATTATATTATATTATATTATATTACATGGCATCTTTGCCCCACGCATTTCACTTGCCCCGTTAGGCTCATCTGCTTTGCTCTGTTCACACGAATAGTACTTCGTGATTAGCAAGCCTCCAAATCATGAAGCTCCTCATTGTGCACTTACGCAATGTAGAAAATACTGAATATCATAAACTAAGAAAAATTTGGTGAGCATTATAGTTAAAGTGTTGTCGAGTAGGAGACCAAGTAACTACTTACTGGTAATGAAACAGTCTTTTGTACGGACAGTCCTTTCTCACTATGATTGATGCTGAGTACGAGTGGAAAGCCTGAGGAATTTCAATGATACTGCACTGTCTGTAACGTGACAGTGCAGGCAGGGAACTGTACTTTGATATGACATATGCGTAATTGTATAAAAGACACATATTTCTTAAGCCTTCTATATCGTCCTTTACCATAGTCTCTTTATGTGGTTTTATCAACCTCTTGTGCACTTCAGAGATTACGGGATTTTTCGCCGCCTGTAAAAAAATATTTTTACATTTAATTTTTTTTAGAATAAAAGGGCTGAAACTTGGGGACTGATTTTGGTTAATGATATTCAGTGGAAAGGTATAGGAACAGAAGCCACATGCCTATTGCATGATCTGCAAATTGTGCACAATTTGTGAGGTGGAATGCTGATGCATGAATGAGAGGGAAATTGTTCAGTTGAAATAAACAGAAATATGTGTGAAATGAGAAACAGAGAAATAACGCGCGTAAATTACGTGGGGTGATTCGGATATACTAAAAAAGATGGGAAAACAGGAGCAGGTGACATGTACAAAGACAGAAAGACAAAAGGAAAATGTAAAAATAGGGGAATTAGTGTAGAAAGTTATAAGGAATTTTGGATTGCTACTAAAAAGCATTCCTTAAAATTCCAACATCAAATTGCTGAGCATAAAACCTAAAGGGAAAACAATTTCTGCTTATACGAGTAAAACACCTTTACACTGAACGCACAAAGTTGTGAACATCATGGACTAATATACGTACTAAAATGAAAATAATAACTCGAACAAATATTCCAGTAACGCTCACTGTCAATTGTTGTTCCAAATTGAAACTACGAGTACTTCTACATCTGCCAAACTGTAATATCAACTCATTGGTAACACATATAACTAGAGAATAATATCCTATGGGTTTCTGCTATCTTCGGGTCTTACTCATAAATATTATCACCTGTGACTGCTAACATGGACTTCAGGGGCTCACAAGTATTGTGAATATAGTAACTGGCCCTTTTGAGGTCTCGAGCTAACCTATAGGTTTATTTGGTCCACCGGTCTCAGTGGGTCATAAATACGGATAAGTGGTCTTTCAGTTGTGGGGTTGGGCGAGGGACTTACAACTTCTCCGCGTAAAACTTCACTTCTCGAAACCTGAAGAACAGAAGATCAAGGCTCCGTATCGGGCCGTTGCACCAGAGAAGAAAAAGGACAAGGAGGAGGAGGAAGGGGTTACAAACGTGAGTGCTTAACAATACATTAGGATTTTTCACACATTTTTGAATGCATAACAAGAGGGAATTTGAAAGAAGACAGTAGAATAACTTGCAGATACAGACAGCGATTACAAGTGCATTATGAAAAAAATACAAGAAATAAGTATGTGAATGTAGTGTCGAATGATTGTCAATATGTAATTTACGATGAATATTATTACCTGAAAGGGTGGTGGTTATTATATATTATTATATTATAACCTGAAAAGGTGGTGGTTAAGACACTGCGCTACTAGTCGAAAGGTCTCGGGATGGACTCCCGGTGGTGTCACTGGATTTTTCAGTGACATATTCTTTCCGACTGTACCATGGCCCTCGGGTCGAATCAGCCCCTAGTGAAAATGAGTACCAGGAACATTTCCTGCGAGTAAAGGTGGCCGGTGCGTGAGGATGATCTCACCACCTTGACGTGCCGAACATCATGGAAATCTGGGAGTCTAAAC
>Ga0209629_10004916_pt1 | contig 10014 bp, 9 predicted proteins | sample TergutCu122P5_FD_187286 | JGI IMG/M metagenome (GOLD analysis project Ga0209629, IMG submission 187286) | Cubitermes ugandensis P5 segment gut microbial communities from Kakamega Forest, Kenya - Cu122 P5 (SPAdes) (version 2) | ecosystem: Host-associated > Arthropoda: Insects > Digestive system >... | reverse complement strand
TTCTAATCTCTAGTAGGTGAAGCAATGACAAAGCAAACCCTGGACGTCAGCGGCATGTCCTGCGCGGCGTGCGCCGCGAGGGTGGAGAAGGCCGCCGGCGCGCTGGACGGCGTGGCGGGCGCGTCGGTCAATTTCGCGACGAAAAAGCTCACGGTGAGCTATGACGAATCAAAAACCGGCTTCGGCGCGATACAATCCGCCGTCGAGAAGGCGGGCTATGGCATCGCCGCGCCCGAAGCCGGCAAATCCGCGGATATGAGCGGGCAGGCCCAGACAGAGGCCCTGCTCGCGCGGTTTATCATATCCGCCGTGTTCTGCGTTCCGCTGCTTATCGTCAGCATGGTTCCGATGGCGCTTGCGATGGCGGGCGTCCGGCTGCCGGGTGCGCTGGATCCGATGAGGAATCCGCTCCCCTTCGCGCTGGTCGAATTTCTGCTGGCGACGCCCGTGCTGTTCGTCGGGCGCGCGTTTTTCATCGACGGCTTCAAAGCGCTGTTCCGCTTCTCGCCCAACATGTACTCGCTTATAGCGCTGGGCGCCTCGGCGGGGTACGCGTACAGCGCCTGCGCCACGGCCATAACGCTGTTTACGGGCAGGCATTATGACATATACTTCGAATCTTCCGCCGTCATCCTCACGCTGATCACGTTGGGCAAGTACCTGGAGGCGCTCTCGATGGGCAAATCGTCGGCGGCCATTCAGCGGCTGTTTGAGCTGGCGCCGAAAACCGCCCATGTCGAACGGGGCGGGGCGGAGGCGGAGATTCCGCTGGAAGAGGTGGCCGTGGGCGATACCGTCCTCGTCCGGCCGGGGGAAAGGCTGCCGGTGGACGGCGTCGTGACCGAAGGCGAGACGTCCGTGGACGAATCCCTGCTGACCGGCGAGAGCATGCCGGTTGAAAAGCGCCCCGGTGATAAAGTAACCGGCGGCGGCATCAACAAAAACGGCTTTATCAAATACACGGCGGAGAAGGTCGGCGGGGACACCGCCCTCGCGCAAATCATCGCGCTGGTGGAGGAGGCGCAGGCCTCCAAGCCGCCGATTGCGCGCCTCGCGGACACCGTGGCGGGCTATTTTGTGCCGGCGGTCATGGCGGTGGCGGTGTTTTCCGGGTTTATCTGGCTTGTGGCCGGGCACACGCCGTTTTTCGCGCTGAATATATTGATCTCCGTCCTCGTCATCGCCTGCCCGTGCGCGCTGGGCCTCGCGACGCCGGTTTCCGTGCTGGTTGCGGCCGGGCGCGGGGCGGAATGCGGCGTATTGATCAAGAGCGGCGCGGCCCTGGAGAAGGTTTGCAAAGCCAGCACGGTCGTATTTGACAAAACCGGCACGCTCACGGCCGGCCGGCCTTCCGTCACGGATATCGTCACGCTGGAGGGCGTCGGCCCGAAGGAGATGCTGGGCCTCGCGGCCTCGGCGGAAAAAGGCGCGGAGCACCCGCTGGGCCGGGCTATCGTCCGGGCGGCGGAGGAACAGCGCGCCGGCCTGCAAAATTTGCGGAGTTTCGCCGCCGTTTCCGGCCAGGGGATAACGGCGGACGTGGCGGGCAGCATTGTGCTGATCGGCAACGCCGCGTTCATGGGGGTAAACGGCATACCCATAGCCGGCCTGGCCGGCAAATCGGACGAACTGGCGAACCAGGGCAAAACGCCGTCGTATATCGCGGTGAACGGCCGCGCCAACGGCATAATCGCCCTGGCGGACACCGTCAAGCCGGACGCCGCCCGGGCCGTCGGCGCGCTGCGCAAAATGGGCATAGAGGTGGACATGATTTCCGGCGATAACCGGCGCACGGCCAACGCCGTCGCGCGCCAGGCGGGCATATTGAACGTGACCGCCGAGACCCTGCCGCGGGATAAGGCGGATTATATCGCCAAGCTGCAAAACGGCGGCGCGGACACCGTCGTCATGGTGGGCGACGGCGTAAACGACGCGCCGGCGCTGGCCCTGGCGGACGTCGGCGTGGCCATCGGCGCGGGGGCCGACGTCGCCCTGGAATCCGCGGATATCGTGCTAATGCGCCCGGAGCTTTCGGGCGTGGTCACGGCGATTACGCTGGGCAGAAAGACCGTCCGCAATATCAAACAGAACCTGGCCTGGGCCTTCGGCTACAACATCCTGTTCATACCCGCCGCGATGGGCCTGTTTAGGCTGTTCGGCGGCCCGCTCTTAAACCCCATGTTCGCCGCCCTGGCGATGAGCCTGAGCTCGGTCTGCGTCGTATCCAACGCGCTGCGGCTCCGAAACTTCAAGCCATTTCCGGCGGAGACCGTCTCCGCCGGGGAAAGCCCTTCGCCAGCGGGAATAATATACAGCGTTATCAGCGGCGCGAACGAGCGGCCCATGCCAAAAGAGGTAAAAGAATCAATAAAATCGACAGGGGATGACAATATGCAGCGTATAGTCCTTAAGGTATCCGGCATGTCCTGCGCCCACTGCGAAAAGGCCGTGACCGACGCGCTTATGGGCATCGGCGCGGCCAACGCCTCCGCCGACGCGTACGCCGGCGAGGCGGCGCTGGAATTCGAGGCCGGCAAGCTCGGCATCGAGCAAATCAAAGCGGCAATCCTGGACGCGGGGTACGAAGTTGTCGATTGAAGGCCGACTGAACCGGAATTTGATCACTGTGAAAAGGCCGTGACCGACGCGCTTAAGGTCGCCTCTAAGAACCCGCTTTGTGTGGATTTTCGAGGAAATTTTTCGTTATGCGAGGAAGGGCGCGCGCCGCATAATTACAAGGTTTTATGCAAGCGCGCCCTGACAAAGCAGAACGGAAAATTAACCGAAAATACGCCCAAATTGGGGTTTTTAGAGGTGACCTTATGGGCGTCGGCGCGGCCAACGCCTCCGCCGACGCGTACGCCGGCGAGGCGGCGCTGGAATTCGAGGCCGGCAAGCTAGTGCCGCATCCGGCGGGATATTGAACTGCCTTTTCGGTCTTTTTGCCGCAGTACTGCGTCAGCTCCTCCTAGCTTGCCAAAGGCAAGCGTCGTCGTCGCTTCCTTGTCCTGCAACAAAAATCCTCGAAAAATCAGTTCAAATCCCCTCCGGATGAGACACTAGGCATCGAACAAATCAAAGCGGCGATCCTGGACGCGGGGTACGAAGTTGTCGATTGAAGGCCGACTGAACCGGAATTTGAGCGGAATTGTAATATAAACTTTCCGACGTTAATACAATGATTAAAAAGCTTTTCGGTTTTGGCACCAGGAGCGTGAAATAATTGAACGATAAAAAGATCTTTTTAACCGGTCTGGCCCTGGGCGTCGCGCTGTCCGTCACGGTCGCTTTCGCCGCGGCGGATACCGCCAGCTTTCTCAACCGCAACAACCCCGACCCCCAGGCGAAAATCGGGATGATCTCAAACATCCTCAAAAACAACTACGTAGGCCAGCTGGATTCCCAGAAAATGCTGGATACCATGTATTCCGGCTTTGTCGCGGGCGTCGGCGACAGGTACACGTCCTATATGGACAAAACCACCTTCGCCGCCTTCACCCAGCTGACGGAAGGGCAGTACGCGGGCGTCGGCTGCGTCGTCGGCGCGGACGCGGCGGATAACAGAATCAAGATTCTCACGTGCTACGCGGGCTCCCCGGCGCATAAGGCCGGCATCAGGGACAACGACAAAATCCTGAAGGTCAACGGCACGGAAATCAGGGGGGACGATTATCAGAACGCCGTGGCGCTGATAAAGGGCAAGCCCGGAACGTCCGTCGACCTGACCATTCACCGCGACAGCACCGACACCACGTTCGACGTCAGCGTCACGCGGGAAAACGTCACAATACCGACGGTTTCCGATAAAATTCTGGACGGCGAAATCGGCTATATCGACATAACCAGCTTCGACAGGGTCACGTTCGACCAGTTCTCCAAGGCTTATAACGATCTGAACGGCCAGCGCGTCAAGGGCCTTATCATAGACGTGCGCAACAACCCCGGCGGCCTTTTGAAAACGGTCACGGATATCGCGAATCTGCTGGTGCCCAAGGGCTGCATCGTCTATACGGAGGATAAGGACGGCAACCGCAATTATACCTATTCCGACGGCGACCGGGTGGACGTTCCGCTGGCCCTGCTGGTGAACGGAAACAGCGCCAGCGCGTCCGAGGTGCTGGCGGGCGCGGTCAAGGATATGGAGGCCGGCGTGCTGGTGGGCACGCAGACCTTCGGCAAGGGCCTTGTGCAGACCATATACCCGCTGCCCGACGGCAGCGCCGTCAAGGTGACCATCGCCAAATACTACACGCCCAGCGGCGTCTGCATCAACGGCACGGGCATCGCCCCGGATTTCGTCGTCGATATGCCGGAGAACCTGAGCGATAATTTCCTGAACATACCGCCTTCGGAGGACGCGCAGCTGCAAAAGGCGCTGGAGGTCGTGCACCAGAAGATCGGGGATTAGAAATATATGGAGATGATTGTATATGGCTGATTGCGTGAGAATCTGCGAACTGCGCCAGAAAGAGGTCATAAACATACGCGACGGCTGCCGCTTCGGCTATATCTACGATATAGAGATGGACATAACCGAAGGGAAGACGCGCGCCATTATAATACCCGGCCCGGCGCGCGTTCTGGGCGTGTTTGGGCACGATCAGGAATATAAAGTTCCGTGGGACTGTATAAAGCAGATTGGGGAGGATATCATACTGGTAGATGTTGATACGTCGAAGGTCATCATAAATATATAATATTTATAATATTATTTACTTTTGTCACAGCTTAATATATAATTAATGTATGTATACCTACGAGAATAAAAAAGTAAGATTCCGCGTGGAGGATGACGTGGTCGTCCTTGAGCGCAGGAACACCCTCGCGAACAGGCTCGACGGCTCCGTCGGGACTGTTTCGGTGATGACGCGGGATATCTGCTTCCTGCGCGTCACGCTTAACCCCTCGGGCGGGTGCCTGGCCTTCCCCGATATGCGGGATTTCAAGTCATACAAAAACCTGATAGCCTTCCCCAAAAAGGACGCGCCGTATTTTGAGGGGATATACCGGTATTTATACGAAAAAGTCCGGGATAACAGGTATTTTTATCACTTCATCATATTCGGCTCAAACGCCAATGCGTATGTGACAAGGGATGAAATACGCTTCGAAAACGCCTTACGGGTTTTGGGCTTTTCGGTCGGCGACAGCTCGCCGATTACGGTTCCCTTGCGCGATATCGCGGCGGTTTCGGTCGGTTTGCAAAAAGATGAAGGTTTGGTCACTTTCGCGATGTCCGGCGGTTCGGCGCGGGATATTAAGATACGGTTCCGAAAAGAGGACATGCCCTATGTCGGCGAAGCGAAAACATATATAGAATCAAGAATAGAATCAAGACAAAAAACAGAAACGGAAACGGAAGGGTGCGAATGAAAAAGATAAAGCATTTGAAATGCTCAAAATGCGGCGCGGTTTACGGCGAGGACGTGATGTACCACTGCGAAGCCTGCGGCGCGGAAGGCACGCTGGACGTCGTATTTGACCTGGGCGTTGTAAAAAAGGAACTGACGCGGGAATACCTCGAAAACAACGGCGACCGCTCTATCTGGCGGTATTTCCCCGCCCTGCCGCTGGAGAGCAAAAAGGGCGCCGCGCCGCTCCAGGTTGGCTGGACGCCGCTTTACAAATCCGCGCGCCTGGAAGAGCTGCTGGGCATACGCGCCGTGTACCTTAAAGACGACGGCCGCAACCCCACCGCCTCCTTCAAGGACAGGGCGACGGCCGTCGGCGTGGCAAAGGCCGCCGAACTTGGCAGGGACGTCGTCTGCGCCGCCTCCACGGGCAACGCGGCCTCATCCCTCTCGGGCTTCGCGGCGTGCATGGGCATAAAGAACTATATCTTCGTCCCAAAGACCATCCCGGAAGGCAAGCTGGCGCAGCTGCTGGTTTTCGGCAGCAACGTCATATTGGTGGACGGCGACTATGACGCCGCGTTCGATTTCTGCCTCAAAGCCGTCGAACATTTCGGCTGGTACAACCGCAGCTGCGCCATCAACCCCTATCTCTGCGAAGGCAAAAAGACCGCCGCCTTTGAGATATGCGAGCAGCTGGGCTTCAAAGCGCCGGATTACTGCGTTATGTCCGTCGGCGACGGCTGCTCCATCTCCGGCGTGTGGAAAGGTTTTAAGGAATTTTATGAGCTGGGGCTGGCGGACAAGCTCCCGCGCATGGTCGCGGTGCAGGCGGAGCATTCCAACCCGGTCAACAGGGCCTTCCGGGCGGGCAGGCGCTCGTTCGACTATGTCAAGCCGGAGACCATCGCGGACAGCATATCCGTCGGCATACCCAGAAACGGCTACAAAGCGCTTAACGCGCTGGCGGAGAGCGGCGGCGTCGCCGTGGACGTGACCGACGGCGAAATACTTGAGGCCATGACGACCCTGTCGCGGCACACCGGCGTCTTTGGCGAGCCCGCCGGCGTCGCGGGCTTCGCCGGGCTGTACAAGCTGGCGAAGCAGGGCGCAATCGAAAAGGACGCGGCCGTCGCGTTCGTCGTTTCCGGCAGCGGCCTTAAAGACGTGCGTTCCGCGCAAAAGGCGGTTAAAGCGCCGGATATCATAAAGCCCGATATGGACGAACTGATAAAATACGTAGATAATATCTAAAGGAGCGTACAAATGAGAGAATTAATAAACCTGAAAGTGGACAAAAAGCAGCTTGAAAAGACGGCCAAACTGGCCAAGGAGCGCAAGCTGGTCATCCCGACGCTCGCGCAGATGAAAAACCCGGATACAATCCCGGAGGACGTCAAGAAGAAGCTGAAAAAGACCGGCCTCTGGGATGTAGACCCGGTCAACCTCTTCCGCATAACCTGGAAGAATCAGCCTGTCGCGGAGGGCGGGCTGTATAACCCCCTGCCCAATTATATCGAGATTCCGCCGGAGATATCGGGCGTTAAGGCGCGCATCTTCGCCATGGCCGGCAAGTTCTTCCCGGTCGGCTGCCACAAGGTCGGCGCAAGCTTCGCGTGCCTCGCGCCGCGGCTTGTGACGGGCCAGTTCGACCCGGCCTTCCACGAAGCCGTCTGGCCTTCCACCGGCAACTACTGCCGCGGCGGCGCGTACAATTCCGCGCTGCTCGGCTGCAAATCCATCGCCATACTGCCGCAGAATATGAGCCGCGAACGCTTCGAGTGGCTCTCCAAAATCGCGGGGGAGGTCATCGTCACACCCGGCGGCGAGAGCAACGTCAAAGAAATCTACGATAAAACCTGGGAACTGCGCGGCACGCGCGATAACGTCGTGATTTTGAACCAGTTCGGCGAACTTGGCAACCACCTCTGGCATTACGAGGTGACGGGCAGCGCGATGCACGATATTTTCAAGGCCGAATCCAAGCCCGGCGACAAATTCGCGGGCGTCTGCCTGACGAGCGGCTCCGGCGGCACCCTCGGTTCCGGCGATTATATCAAGGATCACTTTCCCCACGCCAAAATCGCGGCGGGCGAGGCGCTGCAGTGCCCGACGCTGCTCAATAACGGCTTCGGCGACCACCGCATAGAAGGCATCGGCGACAAGCACGTCCCCTGGATTCACAACGTCAAAAACACGGATATGATCATCGCCGTCGACGATAACGACGCGCTGGGCTTCTTCCGCCTTGTCAACGAAAAAAACGGCCAGAAAGTTCTGGGTAAACACGGCGTTGTGGACGAGGTTATAGAAAAACTCCCGTGGATCGGCATTTCCGGCGCGGCCAATATCCTGAGCTGCATAAAGTTCGCCAAATACTACGAACTTACGGAGAACGACATCGTCATGACCGTCCTGACGGATTCCGCCGAGATGTACCAGTCCCGCCTGCGGGAGATGGCTGACGAGCGCGGCCGCGCCTACAGCGAGAGCGACGCCGCGTTTGATTTCGGGGAGCATGTGCGCGGCGTCCGCACGGATTCCATGGAAGAATTGACGTACGCCGCCAAAAAACGTGTGCACAACCTCAAATACTACACCTGGATCGAGCAGCAGGGCTACAAGCTGGAGGACCTCAACGCCCAATGGTACGATTACGACAATTACTGGGGCGAGCTGCATAAAATGGGCAAAAAGCTGGATAAGCTGATAACGGAGTTCAACGAGATCTCCGCCGGAAAGTGAAGCTTTTTTAGAGGATGAGCCGTATGAATGATACCATCAAAACCATTTTGGAGCGCAGAAGCACAAGGCGCTTCAAACCGGAACAGATCCCGCTTGAAGACGTCGAGACCATCATAGATTGCGGGCTTAACGCGCCCAGCGCCGTCAACGCGCAGAACTGGCATTTTTCAGTCGTCAGGGATCAGAAACTCATCGCCAGTATGAACGCCGGCATCAAGGAAATCCTGCCGCCCGAAAGCCGCGCGCGCATGTTGAGCCGCTATGGCGGCGACGAAAATTTCAGCATGTTCTACGGCGCGCCGACGGTCGTGGTCGTCTCCGGCGACGGAAGCGATTCGTATTCCGCCGCCAACTGCGCCTTCGCCGCCGAAAACATCTGCCTGGCGGCGCAGTCGCTGGGCGTCTCGTCATGCGTAATCGGCATGGCGCAGCTGCTTTTCTCCGGCCCTGACGCCGCCGAATACCAGTCGCGGCTTAAAACGCCGCGCGGCTACAACGTTCAGTACGCCGTCGCGCTGGGCTATCCGGCCATGCAAATGGAGAGGCCGGAGCGCCTGGCCGGCAGGGTGGATTATTTCGAGTGAACCGCCCCGCCTCAGAGCGGCGGGCGGTTCACTCCGCGGCGTTCGCCGAATGCGCAAGCAAGCTTGCGCGCTCGGCTCACTGCTTCGCGAGAATAATGCGACAAATAATTATTCGTACACAAAAGGCGCGAGCCGGAATTTCCCGGCCCGCGCCTTTTTGCGCCCGCATTCGTAAGCGCAGCGGGCGGATACTATCCGCCCCTACGGGTGTCGGTTTCACGTGGGTAAATCGCTTTTAGTCCAATTAATTGTCATAATTAAATTTTTTGTCGAAATTACGTTATATTTATTTTCTTGACATTTTATATATATATATATATATAGTAACTATTGTAGAATATAAGTATCACTTTTAATCTGGGGGGTTATTTCAACTTTTTCTTTGTGGCTAACTTGCTATCATGCCATTATTAGTTTCATAAAGTTATAGGAGGTGAAGGGCAAAGCGATTGAATTTTTGGCTACATGTATACTACACTTAACGGATATTTTCAAAACATAACACACTATACAATAATACATATTATGGAGGAAATTTACAATGAAAAAACTCGCTTCTTTTATACTTGTCTTGATATTTACTTTATCTTTTGCGATTCCAGTGATGGCGAATGACAATGTTAACCTTTATAAGGATGCAAATCAATGGTATGCTAAGACGGAAATAGCCGGTATGCTGACTGTCAGCGATAATAAACAAACTTACCAATATGACGTCGTTGCCGGGGTCAACCAATTAGGCTCGCAAAGCGGATACATAGGACAGTTGCAGATTGTCTCGTTTATCGGGCTTGACACAATAATTACGCAAGATAATATTCAAGACGTGTTAAAGTATCTTAATATTGATACTAAAAACTTTATTCCGGACTCATCAAATAGCAACAGTGCTAACCAAACAACTGTCAAAGAGTTGCAAGACGCCATTCAGACAGCACAAAGTCTTCCTAAGACTGTTGAGTACACAGCAACGGCACCGTTCGTTAATAATTTAAGCCGTGCCATCTCCGGGACAAAAACACTATTCATGTATTTTACTTTAGGTTCTGCATATATTGAATATTCTGTGAGCGCAGGATTTTCAGGAAAGACTTGGACAAGCGCTTATGGTGGAAATATAGCTGTGTCCTCCACGAATGTTTTTTATACATATACCCTTACCAAGAATCCGATCACTACGACTTTTAATTCCACCAATGTTTATATGTGTTAGCGCTTTCACACAGCGCGCAGCAATAGCCGCCCCAAGTCGCGCGCCAACAGCCGGAATCCGCGCGCACTCCCGTTCAGAAGAAATCCGAATGCGTTCACGCATTCGGATGGATATGGGCGTT
>Ga0209629_10004915_pt1 | contig 10016 bp, 10 predicted proteins | sample TergutCu122P5_FD_187286 | JGI IMG/M metagenome (GOLD analysis project Ga0209629, IMG submission 187286) | Cubitermes ugandensis P5 segment gut microbial communities from Kakamega Forest, Kenya - Cu122 P5 (SPAdes) (version 2) | ecosystem: Host-associated > Arthropoda: Insects > Digestive system... | reverse complement strand
ATTTTATTTCCTTTTCGTCTGTATAAAAACAACAAAAACTGGGTTCCACCTCTTATCATGGATGAGTGGAACACGTTTAGCCGCAAAAAAAATCCGGCGTTTGAACATTGCGAAGCGGCTTATTTTCTGGCATATAAAGATGGAGAAATTGCCGGTCGCATTGCGGCGATTATCAACCATAAGGCAAATGAAAAGTGGAGCGATTACCGTACGCGTTTCGGCTGGATTGCTTTTATTGACGACCTGGAGGTGTCGAAAGCCCTGCTGGATGCTGCCGAAAAATGGGGTAATGACAAGGGGATGAAGGGTATTCATGGTCCTTTGGGTTTTTCCGATTTCGATACGGAAGGGATGCTCATAGAGGGATTTGATCATCTGCCGGCAATCACCAGCGCCTATAATTATGCCTATTTCCCTGTGCATCTGGAGAAACATGGGTTTCGCAAAATGGTGGATTGGGTTCAATATAAGTTTGATGGCTCGCAGGCAATTCCGGAAAAAGTTGCCCGTATCAATAAACTTATTGCCGAAAAGTATCGCTTAAAAGTGTGCATCGTTTCAAAGAAAAAGGAACTGTGGAACTATATTCCGGGGTTTTTTAAGACATTGAATACAGCGTTTACCAATCTGTATGGATTTACGGAACTCACTCAAAAACAAATAGATTACTATACAAAAGCCTACTTCAGTTTTGTGCGTCCCGAACTTGTCTGCTTCATTGTGGATGAGAAAGAGGAGGTGGTTGGTTTTGGCATTACGTTTCCGTCTCTTTCTGTTGCATTTCAAAAAGCTAAGGGGCGGCTGTTTCCGTTTGGATTTATCCATATTTTGAAGGCTTTGCGCAACTATGATACAATTGATCTCTATTTTAACGGTGTACATCCCGATTGGCAGCACCGCGGCATTCATTCGCTTTATTATGCCGCTCTTAATGAGCAATATATAAAATATGGCGTAAAAACGGCAATTTCTACAGGACAACTTGAGACAAATATCAATGCTGTGGGAATTTGGGATAATTACAAAAAGGAACCCTATTTACGAACCCGTTGTTTTATTAAAGATTAAAATATAGTATTCCAAAGAGTTATCCATGAGAAATTGTGTCAAAATTTATCCCATAGAAATCATTACATACGTATGGATTTTTCTCACAGGAATTTTTATTATGCTGTTTCCGTGTGCAGTACGCGAGAGCACGGTTGCCGATTTATTGCTTGCACGGCTGTTTGTCATCACCGGCTTCGTTGCTTTGATTTTGATTGATTGTGCGACAGGATGGAAATGGATAAAATATAGTCGTCAAATGATGCCATTAATATTAATAACATATTGGTATCCTGAAACTTACTATTATAATCAGGCATTTTTTGTAACCATTGACCCATGGCTGATCGACGCCGACCAATGGCTGTGTGGATTCCAGCCGAGCACTCTTTTTTCGGAATGGATTCCTGCCGGATGGTTTAACGAGCTGATGAATTTTTCGTATATCTCCTTTTTTCTGGCGCTCTTTTTAATCCATATCTATTTTTTAAAGGTTGATCTCCGGAAAGCCTTTATGTCGGCGTTTGTGCTTCTCTGTTCGTTTTTTATGTATTATCTGTTTTTTATTGTACTGCCGGCTGAAGGGCCGCAATATTTTGTGTTCTGTCATGACACGGCTATTCCGGTAAAAGGAGCGGTTCGCGAACTGTTGCTTTGGCTGCATCACAGTGGCGAGCGCCCTACCGGAGCCATTCCAAGTTCGCATGTCGGTGTGATGATGGTGTATATGTATATCTTGTGGCGCAATGGGCGCACACTGTTTTGGTGGCTTTTACCATTTTCAATATTGTTACTGTTTTCAACCATATATATAAAGGCGCACTATTTGGTGGACATTATTGCAGGGGCGCTTTTATCGTATCCGGCATATATTGCCAGTAAATGGCTATGGATAAAACTTAATGATGCGTTGCAGGGAGAAGTAACAGTTAGCAGAAAAAAACGATGGCAGAAACAGATGACTCCATATTAGTTGCCCAACTGGGTGATCCGCAATTGCGCAGAAGTGCATTCGGCAAGCTGGTACAAAAGTATCAGCAGCCCATCTATTGGCATATCCGGAAAATGGTGCTTAACCATGACGATGCCAATGATGTGATGCAAAACACTTTTCTCAAGGCATGGGCAGGGCTGGAGTCATTTCGTGGCGAATCGAAAATTTCTACATGGCTTTTCCGCATTGCCGTGAATGAAACCATTACCTTTCTCAACCAGCTCAAAACGCGTGCTGTCTCGTCAGCAGATGGCGAAGCAGAAAATCTGATGCTGCAAAATCTGGAAGCCGATCCCTATTTTTCGGGCGATGAAACTCAAAAACGCTTCCAGCAGGCAATTCTCTTGTTGCCCGAAAAGCAGCGTCTGGTTTTCAATATGAAATATTTTGACGACATGAAATATGAGGAGATGGAAGACGTTTTGGGTACGTCGGTAGGAGCGCTGAAAGCATCCTATCATCATGCTGTAAAAAAAATCGAATCGTTTTTATTATCTGACCTTTAAACCTTTATTGCTATTCAACGTCTAAACAGTGAAAATAAATAGAAACAATATGGAAACTTTACCACTCTTTGACAAAAGAAATCCATTCACAGTTCCTGATGGATATTTTGAGGATTTTGCTGCAAAGATGGATAGACTTACTCAAAGACCTTCTTTAGTATTGCCCTGGTATCATCAAGCAAAATCGTGGATTGCAATGGCTGCCGCTATTGCAGGTATTATTATTGGAGTAAAAATGACCAATTTCTCCACTTCGCCTTTTACCTCAGATGACGATATGTATAAAACGTATGTTCTGGGGCAGATGGATGAAGCCAGTATGGTGGCTTGCCTGTGCGACCTGGATGGCGACGGCAATGACCTCGAAGGCGACGGTAACGGAGCGTCTGAATAAAAATTTATTGAACCATGAAGCAATATATTATTATTTTTTTTACATTATTAGCAACAAGTTTTGTTGCAGCGCAAACAGGTTCTTCCAGATTGGATGCGGTGCGTGCCAAAAAAGCGGACTACATCAAGCAGCAGTTAAACCTTACGCCGGCTGAAGCAAAAGCCTTCTGGCCTGTATATAACGAATATGAAAAGGCACGGTGGGAAATCATGAAACGCTCTCATGACAATCAGCGGTCAATCAGGAACGGAAGCGCTGATTATGCGGAGATGGCTGATAGACTGATTAATGATGATATGTCAAAAGCGCAACTGGCAAAGACCTATCATGAACGATTTAAAAAAATATTACCTCCCGATAAATTATTCAAATATTATGCTGCCGATCGCAGCTTTAAAGACGTGCTGCTGAAGGATATAAAACGGCAGGCTCAGAAAGAGAGAAAATGAGACTGAGTAGCCTGCGTGTCGAACACAAAAAAATAGATTGACAGTGCCATTCGTGCATTCATGGCGATGTTTTTCATCTCACTTTGCTATCCACTCTTCAGGGTTCAGAATGGTTTTATTGTACCAAATCATAAAGTAGAGTTCCGTTTTACCGCCGTTTTCGTTGTCCACAAAAATTTTCCCCAATGGCTGTTTGGCAGAAACGTGGTCGCCCACTTTGACATAGAGCGAAGTCAGGTTGCCGTAAACTGTCCGGTAGTTGCCGTGTTGCACCATAACAGTGCTGTTAGTTCCGTCAATGGCGAATATTTGCGTTACCGTCCCGTTGAATATGGCGCGTGCGCTGGTGCCTTTTGGCGATTGCAGATAAACGCCTTTGTTGTTGATGGTTACATATTTCAATACCGGATGGGGCTGCACGCCGTAATGTTGGCTGATAAACCCTTTATCGACCGGCCATGGCAGGCGTCCTTTGTTAGATTCAAAATTGTTTGAGAGCAGTGTTTCTTCTTTGGTGAGTTTATCGACGCTTTCGGTGGGTGTCGGCGTTTTTTCTGCAGATTTGACGGGTTCGCCCGTTTTTTTGCTGGTTGTTTTCGATGCTGCTTTTTTCTTTTCAGCGGCTCTTCTGGAGGCAGCTTCGCGTTCCTGCTGCGCCTTTTTTCGGGCTTCCGCACGGCGAATCTCTTCGGCAATGGCTTGCTCCACGCGCCGGTTCAGTTCGCTGACCTGTTTTTGTTGCTTGGAGAGTTGGGTACGAAGCGTCTTTTCTTGCTTTTGAAGTGTAGTAAGAGTTTGGTTTTCTTTTTGTTGCTCTTGTTTTAACTGGTTACTTTCATCCTCTTTTTCTGTTTTTGTCTTTTCTTTCTGCCGGCGTGTTTTGCTGAGTGCCACCTGCTGGTCGGCAAGCTTTTGTTGTATCGCTTCTATTTCGAGGGCTTGTTTTTTTCGATAGGCGCTGCTCTCCTGCAGATAGCGGAAGCGGCGATAAGCTTGATCGAAAGAGGAAGCGGAAAAGAGAAAAATGAGTGGAGACGCATAGTTTCGCCGTATTTGCGTTTCCTGCAACAGCCGGGCGTATTCGCTTTTTAACGCTGCCAATTGCTGTTGCAGACGCACAGATTTATTACGCAACGTATCCAGATTTTGATCGAGCACTGCCATCTGAAGATTGAGATTGTCAATCATCACCTTGCGCGAAGCAATGTTTTTCCGCAAAAGCGCCAATTTGCTGGCGGAGTTGTTTTTAGACTGCTGCGTTTCGTCGAGCATCTTATTCGTCATTGCTACTTCGTCCAAAAGTTTCTGACGCTGAGATTCAAGTTCTTTCACCGTTTGAGCCGCAATCGGCACAACAATAAGGAGAAAAACGGACACGATATGTAAAATGCGCTTCATCTTTTTATTGCCAAATTAAAACGGAAGAATCCGCGTATATGGTACTTTCCTGTATTTAGATAAATCTAATTGATTGATTGTCAAATTATTGTTTACTGTAAATTTATCGTACGAAAATGAGAGGCTGCCCTGCTTGCCGCCGGCGTTGATTTCCATCGTGTATGCAGTCGGAAACACGGTGTCGCCCGTCTGCTGAAAACGGCTGTAAGTGCAGGTGAATGTATCTTCATGTTGCGTTATGGTTGTCTGCTTTAATACAGAAGTATTTGTATATGAATAGGTTATATTCAACGAACTATTACCTTTGTCCGTGTCCAGAGCATGATTGAGCAACAGATTCTGTACATCGGAGAAATGGATGTCAACACCCGTTTTTTGTTGAATAAAATCATAACCGGCTGACGAATACTCTTTATTATTTTTATTGATAAGGAAAACGGAGTCGGGCGTCAACACGGCGCGATACATTTCAATGCCCAAAATCGGGGTAATGGAGATTTGAATCACAGTGTCTCTGACAATTTTTACCGACGAGGCAACCGTAAAGCTTTGTCCCGAAAAGTTGATGGACAGTTGGCATTTGGGTGCGTTCAGCGTTTTGATCTCCACCCCGGCGGGTAACGGATTCCCGGTTCCGATAGAAACGGTATCAGTCAGCGCAGACGGTGCGTTTGTCGCATTGCGGGACGTGTGGCAAGAGGTGAGCGTTCCCAAAAGAGACCCCATCAGAAATAAATAAACAAGCGCTTTTTGTTGCATTTTAAATCACATATTAATGATTGCGTTGTGTAGCAAAGTTTAAGGCGTCTATTAAAGCGCGTTTCACGTCGTTTTCTTCAAAGCTGGAGAGCGCTTCAATGGCTACATTGCGGAATGTTTCCATCTTTTTTTCAGCATATTCTATTCCTCCTTTTTTTTGCACAAATTCTTGTATGATAGCAATTTGTGATTCATCCCGATACACCTGCCCAAACCGTGCCAATATATCGTCCCGTTCCTGTTGCGTTGAATGTTGGAGTGCGTGGATAAGCGGAAGGGTCATTTTACCTTCTTTCATATCGTTGCCAGTTGGTTTTCCGGTTATTCTACTGTCGGAATAGTCAAACACGTCATCTTTTATTTGAAACGCCAGTCCCAGATTTTCTCCGAAGATACGCAGTTGCCGGGCTTGTTCGTCCGAAGCCTGCGCCGCCAGTGCTCCCGATTCCGTGCAGGCGGCAAAGAGAGTCGCCGTTTTTCTGTTTATGACCGAAAAGTAACGATCTTCATCAACGGTGTGCCCGTCGGCGTTGTCTAACTGCAAAAGTTCCCCTTCGGCAAGCATTTTCCCTACGCGTCCCAAAATATTCCAGATACGCGTATCGCCAATGACTATTGTTGCCATGAAACTGCTTGCCAGCAAATAATCGCCCGACAAAATGGCGGTTTTGCTTCCCCAGCGGGCGCATACGGAGGGTTTTCCGCGCCGTTCGCTTGCTTCGTCAATCACATCGTCGTGCAGGAGACTTGCCGTGTGCATCAGTTCCAGCGATACAGCAGCTTCAATAGAGGCGTCCGTTACATTGCCACACAATTTGCTTGACAGGAGGGTAAGCACCGGACGAATCTGTTTGCCTGTGTTTTCAAGCAGATATTGATATATCTCTTCCAGCTGTTGATTGTCGGAATGAAAAGCATCGAAAAATGCTTGTTCAAAGCGTTTTAACTCTTCAGAGACCGGTTGTTTGATAGATGTTATATCGACCATTTATTGCTTTTGTATTTTTAAACGCAAAGATATGAAAAATATTGACATTAACTTATTTGGTTACACAAAAAATCATTACCTTTGCAGCTTCAATTTTACATTGAACACTATAATCGAATTAATATTCAAATTTAAATGAATGAAACAATGAAAAAAGTAAGTGTAATGGTCGTTGCAGCGTTGGCATTGGCAATGACTTTTTCGTCGTGCGGCAAATCGGGAGGTTCTGCCAGTTTGAAAACGCAGACAGATAGTTTAAACTATGATTACGGACTGGCAGCCGGTCCGCAGATTAAACAACAGGTTATGTATATGCTCGGCAAAGACACTGCCGGAGTGAAAAGCGCTATTGCCGCTTATCTGGAAGGGCTTGAGAAAGGATTTTCTTCCGACAATAAATACAATTCTCAATATGCCGAAGGCTATAGAATTGGGGCTATGTTGAAAAAAAACAACAAAGGCGGTTTGATTGGCGACAGTACAATAGCTATGAATTTTGGCGCTCTTAAAGCCGGTTTGATAGACGGAATGCAAGGCAAAGACCCTGCAAAAGCCGAAAAGGCGCGGATGGATTTTGAAATAGCAGTGAGAAAGATTCAGGCTCAAACCATGTTGAAAAAATTTGGACAATACAAAGCCGACTGCGAAAAATTCTTAGCCGACAACAAGAATAAACCCAATGTGCAAACTACTGCCAGCGGCGTTCAATATGAAATCATTAAAGCCGGTACGGGAGCAATACCTGCAGGCAACGATCGTGTAAAGGTTGATTATAAAGGGACTTTGATTGACGGCACTGTTTTTGACAGCACACGGGTCAACACACCGGCTACCTTTGGACTTAATCAGGTGGTTCCCGGATTTGCCGAAGTGCTGAAATTGATGCCTGTCGGTTCAAAATGGAGAGTGTTTATTCCTCAAAACTTGGGTTATAAAGATCAGATGCAAGGACGCGTCAAGCCGTTCTCCACGCTCATTTTCGATTTGGAATTGCTCGGCATCGAGAAACCGGCTACTCCTCCTCCGGCTCCGAAACCGGTCGCTCCGGCTCCAAAGAAATAACGATTAAAGCATATACACAAAAAGGCTGTTCAAGATTTTGGGCAGCTTTTTTTATTCCACACACCATAAGTCTTGAATCAGTACTGAAATTAACATATAGTCACGAATAGTGTAACTGCTTATATACATGTTAGTTACATTTTTAAAAATAATTATCGTGTACGAACACGTTGTGTAATATCATATTTATTTATTATATTTGCACGGTATATATGTGCACGCACACATAAAATTGCTTTTCTTTCCGCGAAGAGAGCAGCTGGAAACGAGGTTTCAATAATATTTTAACATATAAAATACACCAATCATGAACAAATTATTTAGTATTAAAGACAAAGTTGTCGTCCTTACCGGTGGAGCCGGAATTTTGGGAAAAGGCATCGCCGAATATTTGGCAGGCGAAGGCGCCAAAATGGTTATTCTCGATCTCGAACGCGCTGCCGAAGCAGGCGAAAGCGTTATTAAAAAAATCAAAGCTGCCGGTGGCGAAGGCATATTTATGGCTACCGATGTGCTGAATAAAGAGGTGTTGATCAATAATCGCGAAGCTATTCTGGCGAAATATGGTCGCATTGACGTGCTATTGAATGCTGCCGGCGGAAACATGCCGGGCGCCACCATTGCCCCCGACAAAACTATTTTCGATTTGAATATTGATGCCTTCAAAAAAGTGGTTGAACTCAACCTGTTTGGCTCTGTTATTCCGACGATGGTGTTTGCGGAGGCAATGTTGCCGAACAAAGCCGGCATCATCGTCAACTTCTCCTCCATGTCGGCGTTGCGCCCATTGACACGCGTTTGCGGTTATGGCGCGGCTAAATCGGCTATCTCAAACTTCACCAAATACATGGCAGGCGAATTGGGAAAGAAATTTGGCGAAGGATTCCGCGTCAATGCCATCTGCCCGGGCTTTTTCCTGACGGAACAAAACCGTGAATTGATGACCAATCCCGACGGCAGTCCAAGTCCACGCGCCATTTCGGTGATGAATCACACGCCATTCGGACGTCTTGGCGAACCGGACGAGTTGTTCGGAACTATTCACTATCTTATTTCGGACGCATCGAAATTCGTAACCGGTACCCTTGCCGTTGTGGACGGTGGATTTGACGCATTCTCAATCTAATGTTTATCAATTATGGAATTAAAGAAAAATTTTAAATGGTCGCTGGTTGTGCCTACCAGCATGGGTATCCGCTTGACGCCCACCTCCTTAGGACAACCCATTCACAGCAGCAGCAATTTATTTATGCAAGCCACCAGCGCCGAAACGAATGTGGCGAGCGTACCGTCCTATCTGGGACTTCCGGTGAAAGTGCTGACAACTTTCGTAAAAGGCAGTCCCATTGCGCAATTCATTAAGGACAATTTATTGAGCCGTCATATTGTGTACGAAGGGAAAGAGGTAGAGCAGGGTGGTCCGTGGGGCTATCGCCATCAGATAAACATTGCCGACAGCGGTTACGGATCGCGCGCTCCTCGCGTGTGGAACGACCGTGCAGGCGAAGTGGGACGTACATTGAACGTAAAAGATTTCGATCTGGAGAGGATTTTTGGACAGGAAGGCGTTCAGATTCTGCACCTGTCGGGATTGATTGGCGCACTGTCGCCGGAAACGTCCAACTTCTGTCTGGAACTGGCTCGGGCTGCAAAAAAGCATGGAACCAAAATAGCGTTTGACCTGAATTTTCGCGCTACATTCTGGAAAGGTCGCGAAGCAGAATTGCATGCCATTTTTACCGAAATAGCAAGTATTTCGGATATTTTAATTGGTAACGAAGAAGATTTTCAACTATGCTTAAACATCGAAGGTCCCGAAGCGGGCGGCAAAGATATTTCTGCAAAAATTGAAGGCTTTAAAGGAATGATTTTCAATGTAAAAAAAGCATTTCCTAATGCATCGGTATTTGCTACCACATTGCGCGAAGTGGTTGACGTGAATTGCCACCGTTGGGGTGCTATCATGCTCGAAGGCAACGAATGGCATGTGATTGAGCCAAGAGACATTACTGTGTTAGACCGTATCGGCGGCGGCGACGGCTTCGTGGGTGGTTTGCTTTACGGGATATTAAAAGGCTGGGAGCCTGAAAAGTGGGTTCAATTCGGATGGGCAACAGGCGCATTGGCAACCACCTTTTTCACCGACTACGGACAACCGGCAGACGAAGAACAGGTTTGGAGCATCTGGAAAGGAAATGCAAGAGTGGTTCGTTAATTGACAATTTAAGGATTTACAATTTGTTAGCGCTAAATCAAATGTTATACTATTAAAATATTGAATATCAATTTATAAAGTTACAACTCTTTGAATTATAAATTATAAATTGTAAATCAAAATGACTGCTGATGAATTGAAAAATCGATTTAGATTATTTTCTAAACGAATAATTAGATTGGTGGACAATCTGCCCAATACTAT
>Ga0209629_10004914_pt1 | contig 10016 bp, 7 predicted proteins | sample TergutCu122P5_FD_187286 | JGI IMG/M metagenome (GOLD analysis project Ga0209629, IMG submission 187286) | Cubitermes ugandensis P5 segment gut microbial communities from Kakamega Forest, Kenya - Cu122 P5 (SPAdes) (version 2) | ecosystem: Host-associated > Arthropoda: Insects > Digestive system >... | reverse complement strand
GGGGGGGGGGGGGGGGGGGTAAGAAAACTATGGATGTTGGTCAGTACAGGCTCAGTCACACTTCTGTCTTAGGTACGTGCTTTGTGTTGTGGCCTCACGAATCGCAGAGGTTTCAATAATTTTTTATCCATACCAGTAATCGGGATCAAAAATCCTATTAATTATGGAAAGAATGAAAAGTAATACACTTTGGGGCTTACTGGTACTAGGAGTCTGCTTCGGCTGCTCACGTCTTCAGAAAGCCGACAAATACGGCAAGATACCTTCGCTCTACGTGTGATGATTCAAATCACGTCAGGAGACAGTTTGATCCATACAAAAATACTGTCAGGAGCAGCATGATTGCTACAACGAAATTAAAATTATCAAACATTATTGCTACATAATGAATACACTCCAAGTTTCATTGATTTAATTATGAAAGACTCCGTCAAGAACAAATCCTTTCCCACAAAGACAGTACATGTTCCAGTTAGATGATCTCTCTCTTTCTCTCTCTCTCTCAGCCAATGTCTAGCCTACTGTTTCTCCTTTTTACGGCTCATTCGACCAGCATTTTTCTTGCCCCCCAATATTACTTCTTTCCCGAAGTATGACGCTTATTTTTTCATTTGATTTCTTCCAGCCCTTTCGCTTTGTCTCTCCAATGTCCTGCAGGTTTCTTAATATTCTCGACCACGTCAGCAGCTACATTCAGTGATTTCTTCTGTGATGAAGAAAAATTAATTTTTCTTCTGACACCCAGCTGCGCCAGTTCTCTCGAGTATTCATACACCGTCACTTGGCCGTACCGCAGTTTGACGTGTTGTACGTATACGATGACAACCAATTTAACAGGTCAAGGTTATTGAAGATGGACCCGATAGATTGTCCCGAAACGTCGGTAAGAAGTTACCACTACATGCTGCGTAACACCGCATACGAGCGAAGATTTTAGCTGTCTGCTATTTGTGTTGCCAACTTGCAACAGCAAATTTAAAGGGTGGCAGTCGCACATGGTGGTGGTACTAAGGCACGGAGGGGAAATAAAAAACCTTATCTGCAATATATACATGTTTAAATGATGTGCTGAGGGTAATGGCTGAAAATGAAATGGCAGATGTCACAACACAGGACGTACTGGCACCGACCCAAGTTCCTTTCCTAGCTTATACGTGGTGAAATCCGCCCGCCTTCTCCCGTCGCTCTGAGGCTGGAACACGTAGTGGTAAAAACTTCTGGAAACAGTTACACACCATGTTACACTTGACTGAGCGCATTGTCTGCTAACAAGCATCCAACGACGGATACGAGTGTTCTCGTCTGCTGAGCCTTCAACGACTTCTTTCCTTTACTCTTCCAGACGTAAATCTTCATTAACACAACGTGACCACAAACAGACCGTAGGGTGTTTTCCTGCCATATTTCAGTATTTCAGTGTCACTGTCTACTACAAAGTGAACACACGCGAAAGTATCGCCGGCCTGATCACTGAAGGTGCCACGGGTTGTCTCTGTGGATGCAGGTCTTCTATGCGATAAAGCCCCCTCCCCCCGTTTTCGGTGCGACGATAAAATAAATACCTAATGGACTGTCCTCTCAAATATATGTCATAGACCAGTTCAGCAGTGAGCAAACGTGTGTACCGTCCCGCAACAACCTGCAGTCGCATAATTCTGAACTGTTACAGTGCTGAATTATACCATACCAAGGTCAGAGTTCATCTGACTTTATTACGTTCAAAAATAAGTTAATTAGAGGATAATTTGAGTTAATAAGCGATACAATCAGGAACAGAATTTTATGTTTACAACCGTCTGATTAAATTCTAGAGACCGTGTTTCTTGTGGACTTCGCGTTGTGTAGCATAAACTCGGTACGTCCGTGCAATAGCAATATAACGGACAGACTGCCGCCGCACAAAGCAACTCCACTAGCTTCACCATATCCTGCTAAACTATGCATGTAGAAAACTAGATTCAATTCACACATCGCCCATTAAGTATTTCTCAGTATTATGTGTTACAAGAAAATTGGGAAAAGAAAGTGTGAGATAGGAATACTTGAGCACTGCTGTTCAAATGATTTAATTCAGCGAAACTTCGACATTTATTTGAGTCAGTGGAGTTAGAACACCAGTACAGCGTAATGTTTCATAATATGAAAACGGCAAGGAATACCTGGAAGTTGTGTTAATAAATTGAAAATCACATATTACACAAACAAGTCATACACTAAGAAAGAAACTGTTCCTAAAAATTATATGTAACCACATTTTAGCACGTTTAAAAATACTTGACCATTGTGGGAGTTAGTAATTATAGTACATATCACTTTCCAATCAAATATGTCAAAATGGTATGTTTTGGGGATATTATTTGATGATGGAAGTTTATTTAATTCAAGGCCTTCCGTAATTTTTCTGTTGATTGTAGTATGAAATTTCTCCGACGTCAGCCCTTGGACCGAAGCATGCAGGAAATGAGTTGTAAATTGAATTAATAGTTTATGTTTATTTTTGAGTACAGTGAGGTTCTGTTATTGAGTACTGCTGTACTGCACGTCTTGTAAAAGGTTTAAAATGAATGCATTGTAACCATAATTTCTTCTGTTACATGTATGTAGAAATTCGTTTCACAGCATGAAGAAACAAGTCATACTGGTTTCCCATAAACGCGGCCTCGTTAGGAAAAGCACTAGTGAAGCGAATATTCAAATTGCTGTCCATTTCGCAGTTTGCACATCTTCATACCTGCTGTACACTGCATCTAAAATACCGTCTAACGTCTGAGCTACAATATCTGTAGCAGCAGCACAGATATTTTCGTTAAAGTCGTCAGTGGTACATCGGCAGGTTTACCCACAACTGACTTGAGATGAATCCGGAGGCACGTAAAGGGAAAATTTCCGCTCTTCCCGAACAGTGTACCTCTCAATAATATCATCCTTTATGTGTTATTCAGTCCGCAGAATGAAAAAGATAATGTTCCGTAGGAGACCGGAATAATGGAACACGCTGTATGTAGGACAGACGTAATTACTACACTGGACATTTACCACCACAACGTTCCTGAATCTGATCACTTTCGGTCATCAAATTTCGGTTATCAGTTGTCAAAGGATGGAAATTTCCCTCTTAATTCAACCCAACAGGAAGAGCTACGTTGGACTGAGAAAATCTTGTAACACGCCTCTCAACGGAAATGTACTATTGTCGTAGGAATCCACTGTGATAGCAGCCTTATGAAGCACTTCGCAGAATTAGCTGTACAGGCACAGAGCAACACGAACTAATCCTGCGAGCCACGTGCGCTTGTGGTATGGCCGGCCACGCTGCTCACCGGAGACACTGAAGTCACACTACCAGACTCAGGGCCCTGTCCAGGCTACTGTTCAAACATTTTGCGTTTGGCATCCCGGTGTGTTATAGGTTTTAACTAACAGTACTTGGAAAACTTCAAACACAACATTTAACCTGTTCGGTGCGTGTAAAATTATTTGTTCGAAAAGAAGACCACGATAATTATTCTGATAATATTAGACGTAACCTTCCAAATTTTAATGTCTACACCTACCCGCCGCCGGATATTTGTGTAGTACTGAGCTAGGTAAAGATAAAAGGCAAAATTCTCTCTCTCTCTCTACGCCAAGAAGGTACATAGGGAAGGCAGAAATGAAGATCATTCATTCTTAACCTCGAACTAAATAGGACCGAGTGCTTAACTTTACGCCTCGGCCGCTTTACTGCTGGGAAAGGACCCGGGTACCCGTTGACTCGGAGGATAGGTGCATACCAGAGCAGCTCTGGGCTTCTTGTACAAGAGAAAAATCTATTGCCCATGTCTGGAAATGATTCGCGGGTCGTCCAGCCTATAACCAAGTTGTAGTGACTACGCTATTTCGACTCCGACTCCCCCCCCCCCCCCTCAGATTTTACAAATTCACTCGAGAGTGAATGTTGTTACCATTACAGTGAATTCTAGAGGCGCAAAGAAAACGATAAAGTTTTGACTATCCGAAAAGTTATTAACTTCGCAGAAAGACTGGAATTCGTTAAAAACAACAGCAGCAGCAACAGTGATGAAGATATTGTCACGTGTAACGTATATGTAACATATAAGTACACGATTTTACGTAGCATATATAACGTAACATACTAGTATAATAATTATAATAATATATTAACGCCAAATATAATATTAATGATAATAATAATAATGATGGTCATACTATATCTGAACCTACTCTTATGCAATAAAATCATATTTTAGTGATTAACAGGACAATATTTGTTGTTTTTACTTTTATTACTGCCAACCAACAGTGTGGCCTAACCTCTCTCTCGTCCGATAACAATTGGCAGTTCATTCTCGTGATACGAAAAAGGAAGTTAAGGTTAAATTCTAACTCCACCTCGTGAAGTAATGAGCTTAACACTTTGGCGCCGGAATTTCCTTTTAAATTTTAGCACAACCTGTATTTAAAATGTGAATAATACAGGAATCAAAAAAGGTAGCATTATGAAATAAACGGCATTTTGAAGAGAAAAAAACGGAGATTATACAGCGTGTTTAAGTGTTTAAAATATTCAGTACGTATATTTGTTGAATAAATATATAAAATGCAGCATCTGGAGGTTAGCCGTGCGGTACGACCCACATAGTGGTCGTTAGGCGTCAAATGGTTAATGATTAAATTCTATACCAAATTTCACTAGGGCTTTCAGTACATTTACTTAGTCATCAACTGACTTGTGCTTTACAACAGAAGTGAAAATTCTGTTCTCGTGCTAATTCACATTAAATTAACTACAAAGTAATTATTAATGATCAACGGTACTTTTTAAACTTTTTTTAATAAAGTGTTTTTACACAAACACAAATCAATTAGTGTCGTAAAGAACCTAATTATTTACTTTTAACATGGCGTGGTGTTTAGAAGCTGGGATCAGCATAGAGCACAGATCATCTGTGTAGAGTAATATTGTTATTTAATTATTGTTGTTAGGAACTAGCGAAAAGTCCCTAGTAATGTCAACAGAATACTCTCACCGCCATGAACATTACTTTCGGCCACGATGCTCTTATTACTCTGCGAGGCGCTCTTACACAGAGTGGCGTGAAGTCATTGACACTCGATGTTTAACACGTTGCCTATAATGTCCAGTTACTTTTTCACAATTCTCTATATTTCAGTCCTTGAAGGGTACGATTCACCAAACATATATGCTGCGAAATTGAAATTTCTGGAAATACTTGGACACTAAGCTGGATTGAATAAAAATGTTCACCAAGTATTTCTGCCATCTAGAGGTAGGCTACGAATGTTCTTCGGCGAAGATAAACACTGCAACAGTTTCAGTCTTCTTAGAATGCTTGACTCTTGAAGATAGGAAGGACAGACCGCCCAGAAACGTGGGTGACCAACTACCAATCAACGCTGCGTAACATCCCAAAAGAGCAAGAACCTCAGCTTCAACTGAATTTAATGTTGTAATTTCCTGTTCCTATCGGTAACTATTTGATAATACACAAAATGTCAGTCAAGACTTTCACAAATACGGCCATTCAGTTCAGACATCAAAAGCGGGCTACCTTACTCTCAGGGTCACAAGTATTCCGTAGGCTGGACGAAATCGAACGTCGTTAAGTAACTGCCGACACGAGACAACTTTTTGAAATGCGTGATGCGAAGTTCTCACAGCGGTATTCATGAAGATTCGAGTTTTCTGGGAAAAGACGCCGTGTCTACTGAAAAACAGTTACGTTCTTGAGGAGTTTACTGCCACCATCTTCCGGGTAACCCAAGCAAACTTCTTGGACTACCCTGAACATGAACACAGCATGCTTCTCCGAAACATGAGTTAACATTCACCAATCGATAGAATATAGAATGGAATTTCCCAAAATACCTTGTAGTTTAAAACTTCGCACTCCAGTGACAATTACATTCATCAGCTCCTTTAACGTTTAAATCTCTGCCTTCCATACGACTCTCACATTGAACAGCGTTTATTTCCCTAAAATAATTGAATGTTTAACTTTGGTAGTGGGAACGCGGTATTTCCGTTACATAAGAACGAACACACTGTTTCAGGCTTCAAACGGTTAACTGACGAGTTGCCACACTATACTGATTATTCTCAAGGTCTAAGGCCTGTCGCTCGCTGTACTGTGCGGTCTGCAACCAGGAAGACCGTTGTTGCTCGTGTCATTGAACCCTTGGAGCTTGTTTTGCCATATAATTTAAATTCCCCAGGGTTACATATTCACTTCTGAGCGTCTGACCCTCATGTTGTCCTTGTACCTTCGAAACGTCAGCAACAGGAACGATATATGTGGGCAGCTAATAACAAACCACGAAGGACACATGCGGATAGCTACAAACAAAACTCGAAGGACACCTGTAGACAACTACTGAAAAATTGGCAGTCCCTGCGTGGCATAAACCAACGATTCTTAACTGTTTACAGACACTCTGGTCGAAGTAAAAAATCACGAGCAAATTTCTGATGGCAACATGAATTTAACAGAAGGGCTAATTGCATTAATACCGTCAGTTACGAAAATTTAACGAAATAAAAACATGTTCAAAGTAGTCCCATGAATGAATTTATATGATTTCAAAACGATTTTACATAAGTGCTCTATAGTTATGCATTAAGGTTTCGGAGTTCGCATCTTCCTTGTGTTTAGCCCTTCGGGTAATTTCACTGACTTCAACAAGACGTTCAGATTTTACGGGCATTTGAATTCACTATAGATTGCAATGAAGACAGTTTTAATCGTGTATGTGCCTCTTATGACAATCAGGAAATTTCGCCGATTTCCTTCTTGCAGAAGATTGAACGGCCGGTCTTTGTAATAGAGGTGTCGTGTTCTCTGGCGTACAAACTGAAATTTTTAATATTTTAATATCAGGCTTTGAGTCATCTCGACACACGTTTTGTTGATTTCTCCTCTGCGACAAAGCTAATGCAGTGAGCGTTTCCAATGTACTAGTACAACATCCTGCTACATCCTTCACATGTAGCCCTCCTGATTTAAATCTATCAAAATTAACCCTCTTGCTCTAAATACCACTGAACTAACTAACTCCAAGGAGCGGAATCTTAGAGATTCTAACAGATCCTCAGCCAGTCAAGAAATTCTCGCATTTATGGAGCCCGAAGGTTCATACCGCATTCATAAGAGCCCCCTACCCGTCCCTGTTCTGAGCCAGATCAAGCCACTCCATGCCCCATCCCACTTCTTGAAGATACATTTTAATATTATCCTATCATCTAAGCCTGGGTCTTCCAAGTAGCCTCTTTCACTCAGGTCTCCCTACCACAATCATGTATGCACTTCTCATGTCCCCCATATATGCCACATGCCCCGTCCATCGCAATCTTCTCGATTTGGTTACCCGAATAATATTTGGTGAGGAGTACAAATCATCAAGTTCCTTTTTCTGTAGCTTTATCCACATCCCTGTCACTTCGTTCCTCTTAGGCCCAAATATATTCCTCAGTACCCTGTTCTCGTACGCCCTCAGCCTATGTTCGTCCCTGAATGTGGCAGACCAAGTTTCACACCCATACAAAACTAAAGACAAAATTATAGTTCTGTATATATAGAACTTTTTACTTTTGGACAGCAAACTGGACGACAAAAGATTCTGCACTGAGTGTTAGCAATCAATCCCTGACTTCAATTTGCTTTCAGTTTATTCTTGAAGTAATTTTGATTTGTTGGTGTTGTATCTCAAATATCTGAACTGTCCCATTATTTTAAAGGTTTTATTATCTATCTTTATGTTGCGATTGTGTCCTGCATTTTGATCTCGAGAATGAGTATGTACTAGTTTCCTCAGCATTTACTTTTAGACAAATCTCCTTAGTAGCGCCTACAAAAACTTACGTTTTTTTTTCGTCACAGTGTATACGCTTCCGCCAATGTATTAACATCATCATCATAAACTAGAACTTGATGTTTACCATTTAATTTCAAACCCTCCTAGTTTACTGAAACCTCCTAATGGTACATTCTAAAGCAAAGTTGAAAAATAATGGCAATGAAGTATCTCCTTCTTTCAAACCATTCTTAATAGGAAATGTATCAGGTAGGTATCAAGTAGTGACATACGTCATGCAGTCAACTACAAAAATTTTGTTAATTTCTTCACCATGCTTTACATGTTTCGGCCGGACAAAACATCTTCAGGCATTTAAAAGTATTTGACGTTAAGACCTAAAAATTAAATTTATATATATATATATATATACCCACTTAATATTATATATATACATATATATATATACAGAGGGGTGCAAAAGTAGGTATACAGTTTTACTCTGTATAACTCTTATAACTGTATACCTACTTTTGCACCCCTCTGTATATAAATTTATGACATCCCACAAATTGTACAGGTCATTGTAATCTTAATGTAGCATTAGAATAAAAATATTTTATATATTTTTCCTGTGTAGATCTTTCTTGTTTGACCTCATCTTGTAATTAAAAGTTGTTAAAACTCCTATTTTATTTCTATTACTTGTTGCCTGATGTACTTGTGGGGAGTGGTAAGTTCTCATAAAATCAGTGGGTGGTTATTGCACCTGTATATAAATAATATACATAACTCTTCTTAATACAAAATATTTATTACATGTGTAATAACCATTCATTGATTTTAAGAAAACATACGAGTCCCCAAAAGTACATCAGGCAAAAAGTAATCGAAATAAAATAAGAGTTTTTAACAACTTTTAGATACAAGAGGAGGACAAACAATAAAGAATCACAGACAAAAATGTATAAAATGTTCCTTTCTAATGCCACACAAAGATTATAATGACCTGTACAATTTGTGATATGTCACAAATTTAAAATTTATAAATGCATTTCATTTTTACGTTTTAAAGTTGTGTATTTTTAAATACCTGTGGATGGTCTGCCTGACCGAAACATGTAGCATACACTCAGAAAAATAATAAAACCTTGTTGTGGATGACGGCAGTTTGTGTGTCCATATTTGATATAATACACCACAACAGAAGCAATTCTACAAAAATTGTCAGACTAATGTTTGCCTACCCGGACTCTGTTAGAGGTTCCAGTTGGACACAGCACTGGTAATACCGAATAAGAAAATGCCGTAAATAGAAGAGCACAAAAAAAAAAGAAAGAAAGAAAGAAAGAAAGAAAGTTTATGTTTTAAAAATAAAAAAATACGATTGTTAAAACTTATTAAAATAATAATTAGTGAGCGTAGCAGATGTAATACTTAAGCAGCAGAGTTCATCGTTACGTAATACCAGATGATCGTGGATTATTCACATGGGTTCCACATTTACTCAGTTCCATTTTTCCCACATAAATTCTGTCATGTTAAACAGCTGTAGTGATTTCTGGGTTAGATCTTTGAAGTTTCATTGGCACACTTACTTATTTACTCCATGGAGCAGAGTCCTTCTTGAGAAGCTAACCGGTTTTCAGCTAATCATGAAATTCCTCGCATTTTACGGAACCCGAAAGTTCATTACCCCATTCACAAGTGCCCGCCACCTATCCCTCTCTTAAGCCAAATCGATCCAGTACATGCCCCAACTTCCTGAAGATCCATTTTAATATTATCCTCCCTTCTAAGCCTGGGTCTTCCAAGTGGTTTCTTTCTCTCAGGTCTCTCCACCAAAACCCTGTAAACACTTCTCCTCTCCATACATGCTACATGTCCCGCCCATCTCATTCTTCTCGATTTTATCACCCGCATTATATTGGGTGAGGCGTGCAAAATCATTAAGCTCCTCATGTAGTTTTCTCCACTCCCCTATTACCTCGTCCCTCTTAGACCCAAATATTCTCCTCAACACCCTATATTGTAACATCCTCAGCCTACGTTCCTTCCTCAATGTGACAACCAAAAATCACACCCATACACAACAGGCAAAATTATAGTTCTGTATATTTTATTCTTTAAAGTTGTTAATAGGCACACTACTAAACTTATTATTATTATTATTATTATTATTATAACGTAATGATTTCGTTCGT
>Ga0209629_10004913_pt1 | contig 10017 bp, 7 predicted proteins | sample TergutCu122P5_FD_187286 | JGI IMG/M metagenome (GOLD analysis project Ga0209629, IMG submission 187286) | Cubitermes ugandensis P5 segment gut microbial communities from Kakamega Forest, Kenya - Cu122 P5 (SPAdes) (version 2) | ecosystem: Host-associated > Arthropoda: Insects > Digestive system >... | reverse complement strand
GCAGGAGGGAGGGTGGAGGTTGTGGCTTCACTCTCTCAAGGTCGCACAGCTGCTGCGTAGTGCGGCTTGTTTACACACAAATCAGTCCCGGTCATATTTGAACCACCTTGTATTTTTACAAAATTAATATGTAAGTCAATAAAGTCGACTTGTATCAGGCCTTGGCGTCTTCGCGCTATATTAAATCCAAACATACCATATTACTCTCTAATTCTGGGTACTGGGATGAAGTTAAAATAGGACGGCAAAATTGTTAGAGCAACCGAAAATATTTCAACGAGTTGCACACTCGTGGATATTTCTTCGACCATATTTTTTTAAGTTCTATTGTGGAATATTCACACAGATACATCTATGCGAAACAAATGAAATGAATTTATAAACATAGTTTTTATGATAACTTCAAAGCTTCCATAATTTTTATTTATTTTTTGGTACAGCCACATTCGTTATTTTGTGGCAGTTACATTAGTTCCAGACAGATGGAAATCCATAACCTGATTTAATTGTGATTGACCAATATGGCGCTAATTATGAACCGCGCGCAATTAAAACACCCACTCTTTGAAAAATCCGTACAGCTACACACGTTTTATAGGTTTATTACTTTTTTTCAGACCATAATAACATTTACATACCAATAAAATTTACGTTATTCGTAAAGTACGAATTTTATATAAATGCTGGAAGTTTCTGGGAACTTAGCACTAAGCCAAGTTTCTGAGAAGAAATTCTGTACAACTTCGGCAAGTTTTGTACCTACACTGCAAAATTTACGTGGAATTTCTTGGAAACATTTCCCTGATCAGGGAAGATAGAGTTAGTCTGACATGACTGCTACCTGTGTATCTTTCAGTTGGTACTTTCTCTGTTGCAAGCACCGAACCGTGTCATGGGGACTCCCCAGGCGCCTTCCTTAATCAGTTCCACTACTCGCTCACCTGCACAACAGCACAGTGGCAGTTTCGAGACATCGATACATTTGCATGATCGTGTTGGCACTCTTGCAGCTTGCCTTGTGCAAATAATTAAGGTCATTTAAAGTGTGTGTCTGAGAGGTCTTGTAGTTTTGTTATGCTAAAGAATTGCATTCATGAAAGAAAAACTTTCCTTTCATGATCCACAACCAAACACAAAAAACACCATTGATTTGAACATAACATAATTTCCACATTTAACTCTAGTTTTATTTATAATTTAATCAATGACACTTTTAACGCCTTAGATTATATATTTGTGGAATAGAAAAACATTTGAGGAGCTTTAACTCGTTCAGCTAGCCAAAAAACTTCCGCCTCTGTGGAAAGTTCATAACCGTACTGAGTATCCAGTCCCTGGAGCCAATAGGCTATGGTTCCCAAGGATGCAACTTTGATAGGCAGGTTAGCTGAGAGGTAGGCTTATTATTTTTTCTTCGTCGTCACTTGGTCAAGGTGCTGCTAAGTACGGATTTGTTTAATTTTGAAACCTAAGGAATAATTTCTAAAATGAAGATAAAAGATTTTTTTTAAATATATAGTACATTAGATCAGTAAATGCATAGTGACACTGTGCAATTCATCCCTTAGAAGTTGACAGAGTGCTAAAACTGTCTGGAAGCGAAGTGACCTGGTGTAGATGAAAGACAACAGTCCTCCAACCCAATAAAGTTTAAGACGGTTCTACAAAACACATGTTTTATTTGATGTTTAACAGCAAGAGGTGCTTTACTTTCTGTGCCTTAGGAAATACTGTCAATTGTTCACTTTCACTATTCTTAGAGTTTGTCCATTGAGGACATATTTTTCTGCTCTCTGGCTTATTGAATTTTCGTAGATTATGAAACGGGCTGTTTGGTATCAACCAGTCATTGCCTGCGTTTTTTTAAGCGGTGCCAGTGGTCCTGTTTTCTCTTTGTATGTTTTCTTGAATGTAACTTCGGAATCTTTTGTGAATAAGAACGTGGTTGAAATGAACAAAATTTTTCTTTGTTCCATTGTCGAGCATGTTCATTCTGGAGGTCTGTACACTGTTCTCAAGAACCAAAAACTGCACCCTATTCCAAGTCAGTCCAATGTCGTTAACACCCTCAAACCATCTTTCTCTAACCCCCTCGACATAACCCTGCGATCTGCCCATAAGTACGCCACATGTTACCTTCCCTACAGGATTATCAACTAAAAAATTTATGCTTCTCCGCTCTCCCTCTCTTCACACGTTCCGAACCTTTCTACGTTTAATTTTGGTCAATATTATTACTCAAAAGATAACTAGAGACCAGTACAAATTCTTCATCCACTTATGAAGTACAGTATTGTACCAGTAATATTAATCCAGAATATTATTAAGCTGAATATATTTTATATATTTATTTATTTTTGTCTAATTTCTTTAATGGCGCTGTCAGTTCATCACATTCTATAGCATCGAAGAGCAGGATGGTTCATAAATACACAAATGTTAGAGAAAAGGAAAAAAATGTGGAAGGAAGTGGTCGTGGAGTTATTAAATTTTTTACTATGATCCAAAAGCCATACACACTCAGATACACCACACTCGGTAAGACTCCTCTGGACGAGTGACCAGTCCGATGCAGAGGTCTCTACCTGACAACACCACACTGGCAACAGACAGATATCCATGCCCCAGGCGGGATTCGAACCCACAAGCCCAGCAAGCGAGCGGCCGCAGACCCACGCTTTAGACCGCGCGGCCACTGGAATCGGCGCTCGTAGAATTATGTAAGGTATAATTATGGCACTGGACAGGACAGACGCCGTAAAATGTGGAGATAGCTGGTAACAGGATTTGAGACGGCGATTTTGTATACTATAAAGAGCAGGAGTTGTAAGTTACCGGGAAGGTGAGGGTTCTGAATGAATGTTATTGGTGCTGTATGAGATACTCTGAGTGAACGTGTCATTACTGTTGTATGACAAATCCTGAGTGAACATGTCATTAGTGTTGTATGACTTTACCCATTGTGAACATGCTATTAGTGTTGTTTGACACAACCTGAGTGAACATGTCATTAATATTGTATGACACCCTGAGTGAAAATGTCTTTGGTGTTGTATGACACACCCTGAGTGAACATGTCATTGGTGTTGTATGACACACCCTGAGTGAACATGTCATTAGTGCTGTATGACACACACTGATTGAACGTGTCATTAGTGTTGTATGACACACCCTGAGTGAACATGTAATTAGTGTTGTATGACACCCTGAGTGAACATGTCATTAATGTTGTATGACAACCAGAGTGAAAATGTTATTAGTGTTGTATGACAACCTGAGTGAACATGTCATTAGTGTTGTATGACACCCTGAGTGAACATGTCATTGGTGTTGTTTGACACACTCAGTGAACATGCCATTAGTATTGTATGACACCCTAAGTGAACATGTCATTGGTGTTGTATGACACACACTGAGTGAACATGTCATTAGTGTTGTATAACACCCTGAGTGAACATGTCATTGGTGTTGTATGACACACACTGAGTGAACATGTCATTAGTGTTGTATGACACCCTGAGTGAACATGTCATTAGAGTTGTATGACACACCCTGAGTGAACATATCATTAGTGTTGTATGACACCCTGAATGAACATGTCATTAGTGTTGTATGACACTCCCTGAATGAACATGTCATTAGTGTTGTATGACACACCCTGAGTGAACATGTAATTAGTGCTGTATGACACCCTGAGTGAACATGTCATTAGTGTTGTATGACACTCTGAGTGAACATGTCATTAGTGTTGTATGACACACCCTGAGTGAACATGTCATTAGTGTTGTATGACAACCAGAGTGAACATGTCATTGGTGTTGTATGACACACCCTGAGTGAACATGTAATTAGTGTTGTATGACACATCCTGAGTGAACATGTAATTAGTGTTGTATGAAACACCCTGAGTGAACATGTCATTAGTGTTGTATGACACCCTGAGTGAACATGAAATTAGTGTTGTATGATAACCAGAGTGAACATGTCATTAGTGTTGTATGACACCCTGAATGAACATTTCATTGGTCTTGTATGACACACACTGAGTGAACATGTCATTAGTGTTGTATGACACACACTGAGTGAACATGTAATTAGTGTTGTATGACACACCCTGAGTGAACATGTCATTGGTGTTGTATGACACACACTGAGTGAACATGTCATTAGTGTTGTATGACACACCCTGAGTGAACATGTAATTAGTGTTGTATGACAACCAGAGTGAACGTGTCATTAGTGTTGTATGACACCCTGAATGAACATGTCATTGGTGTTGTATGACACACACTGAGTGAACATGTCATTAGTGTTGTATGACACACCCTGAGTGAACATGTCATTAGTGTTGTATGACACACCCTGAGTGAACATGTCATTGGTGTTGTATGACACCCTGAGTGAATATGTCATTAGTGTTGTATGACACACCCTGAGTGAACATGTCAATAGTGTTGTATGACACCCTGAGTGAACATGTCATTGGTTTTTTATGCCACACCCTGAGTGAACACGTCATTAGTGTTGTATGACACACCCTGAGTGAACATGTCATTGGTGTTGTTAATATGCAATTAACGTTGTATGACACAACCTATGTTAACGTGTTATTAACGCTTTTGAAATACCTTGAGTTATCCAATTAACGGTGTACACGGTACCCTGAATGAAAATGTCATTAGTGTTGCATGAGATATCTTGAACGACCGCGTCATTGACACTCGTGCTTCATACGCAAGAAAACTCAAATTCATATCAAAGTCAGAAGTTCGGCCACCTCGATATTCAAGAAAAATGACAGGAAATCCCTCCAAATTTTCCACCGCCTATTCTTTCAAATTCCTTTCCAAGTTATTATTCACCCATCATTACGTATTTACACGTCATAAGCATCTTTAAATAAACCAAGATGTGAAACTTGAAGATCTCAACTCCATAAATATTAATGCTATGCACAAGTATATTCCAGCATTTCTTTATTTTACGCGTAACGTGTAGCTTTACATAAAACAAGTTTAATGGAACTGCATATGAATTTTCTACATCAAGACGTACAGATTCTGTTGGTAACTGAAGCAAACTCCTCCCAGAGTATAAATTCGTATCACACGTAACTTTGTTACCTACCTCAACCAATGCGTCGCATCTGATATTACTCTTACCAAGAATGATATATGGCAAGTAAAATGTATATTGGTTACTGCCGAGAGTTCTCTTGTTTCGAGTGATCAGTCTGTAGGGTGTTTCTTTCGTGCTTGACCAATAAGCGCCAGCCCGACGCTCCTACTGACACTATGCCAGCTTGGCGTCTTTCGCCGCGTGTCGCGGAGGTTTTACAGTCGATGGCGGGAGCTACAGATGTGATCGTATTGGTAACAACTTTTGTAAAATCTAATAAAACTCACTAAAGCTTTAGGCCGGCGCTTATCGGTCAAGAAGGAAAAGAGACACCTTACTCATATGAATGTAGATGTCTTCTGGAATGTGACGTCGTGTGGTTTGTTTAAAAATAACGAACTTTCAAAGAAGCCTAATACTTATTTTATCTGTTACTCAAGTAAACTTTTGAGAAAGGCAGAAGTTTCCTCCGAAACGTCCATACATTTTTACCAAACTATGCTACATCATAACCCATAAGGCTGCAATCTGCGTAGTGCCCGCTTTGATAGACTCAGAACTTCACACAGTTTAAGTACACAAGTGCAGGCAGCAACACTTTCTCTGCTGGTTAATAGCTGCAATACAGGTGGAGGTTACGCGGGAGAAGAAGGTTATTTCTGCAGACCATAGACTGATTGGATGAACGCCATTGCTCGGCTCGGATTCCAAAGATATTTACTTCTCACTTCTAAGCAAACGTTCTCACTCATCTATTATATTTTATTTACTAGTATCATAATGCTGCCAGAATTGCTTAGATCGCATCACTTCACATTTTAAATTAAATGGTCGCAATATATACCTCTTGTTTTAACATTCAGAAATTCTACTTCATAAAAACACAAAGAAGTTCTTAGTGTTATAAATAATATTATTTCCATAACGGAGTTATCCTTTACTCTGTGTGATGGTAACACTGGGATTTCCTTGTGATTTGAGGGATCAATCCTTAAGTATAATTTAAATTAGTTTCAATCGAGACTTTGGAAAGTTAAACAGTGATCTATCTTAAATTTGGTTTAATCTATGCGTGGTAATAATTCATATCACACCGTCACAGACACGAAATTGGAAAATCACTCTTCCTCGCTTTGACAAATTTAAAAAATTCAGTATTTTCTGCGAGGTAGAAAACGCGCCACGGCATACTGAAGATATTGCACAGCGTGATAAAGATAGTGCACAGCGTGCTGACGATGGTGGATAGCGTGCTGAAGATACTACACAGCGTTCTGAAGATTGTGTACAGCGTGATGAAGATACTACACAGCATGCTGAAGATAGTGCACAGCATGCTGAAGATGGTGCATAGCGTGCTGAAGATAGTACACAGTATTCTGAAGATAGTGTACAGCGTGATGAAGATATTGCACGGCGTGCTGAAGATACTACACAGCGTTCTGAAGATTGTGTACAGCGTGATGAAGATACTGCACGGCGTGCTGAAGATACTACACACTGTGCTGACGTTAGTGCACAGCGTGATGAAGATAATGCACAGCACGCGGAAGATATTACACAGCGTGCTGAAGACAGTGCACGGCATGCTGAAGATAATGCACAGCGTGCTGAAGATAGAACACAACGTGTTGAAGGTACTACACAGCGTGCTGAAGATACTACATAGCGTCCTGAAGATACTGCACAGCTTGCTGAAGACACTGCACGGCGTGCTGAAGATACTACACAGGGTGCTGAAGAGAGTGCACAGCGTGCTGAAGACGCAGCACGGCGTGCTGAAAATACTGTGCATGCCACAAGAAATAAAATAAGTCCCAAAGGTTGGGCGAAAATATCCAACAAAACAGAAAACACAGCACATAACTGTCACGAAATTATCCGACGTAGCATAAGATGGAGCACATAACTGAGACGAAATTATCCGAAATAACTTAAGACACAGCACATAATTCTCACTAAAATCATTGTCGATCTTTATTTATGCAAAGTTTAACGTCGCTGTCATTAACTAAGGGTAAGGACTCGAAACGAAGGACGATTACTGAATAATGAATCATACATCGCGTACAAGCAAACTGCTATTGCATAACTGGAGTTTATACTCAGACATTTGTCGGGAAGGATGACAAGTGCCACTGTAATCATCTGCCAAAGTAGCCTCCCCATATTACTGCTTATTTCTGCTAAAACCTGGACTGAAGTGCGAATTAACCAATAAGCCGTGGCCCAGTTTCTCCATGGCCTCGGTATCGACAGGGGCATTCCCAATCAACGAAAGTGCTATAAGTTTTGTAAGAGCTGACACTGTTATTGTTTAGTCTCTCATGTTCAAATACCCTGCAAAACTATGCGTGTGACAACAACTTGCTAAGGGGTTAACACATCCGTGCATGAAGCTCCCAGAATAACCCAATCCGACACTGCCGGGAACTTAAAAGTGTGTTATATTTCCAGTATTTAAATGCGGGATTAATTATTTGTGTAAGTTACATAAACGGTAGGCCCCCTACAATTGTGTTGTGTATTCGACGCTAGACCTTACTTTCTGCACGCTACCTTAATGAATCTTACGTTGCAGTCATTCCACATAAGCAGCACATGACATACATTAGACGATACGCGTGCCATCTATCGAGCAACCGCCGTACTCCTGCCTCTAAGTAATCGATTATATTTTCATCTGAAAGGCCAACGCCGGAAGTCGAACATTCTCGACTGTATTAATCGACGCAGAGCAATGTTACCAGCATTTCAGGACTATGTCATTTTAAGCTTAAAGAAAATATGAATCAATAATATATACGTAGTAGGGCAGCAGCTACAAAGTAACAAAAACTTTGATGTAGTGGATTTCCTGGTTTTAGTCAATTGGCAAAACTGTGAGTTCCGTATGGATAGCAATTTCGAACCAGGTAGCGAATAAAACAACATAATTATTTCTACAACTATAGTTAATAAAGCTGCTACTGAGTTGTGACTGACATGTGCATTCATAGCTGACGAAGGGAATTATTGTGACTAGCTATTTGTATCACTGTCTTATGTAAACATTGCGTGTCTATGAAGATGTGATTCGGAGCCAAGATAAAAGAGACAATGATGTTTATGACGATAGTGATGACGACGATGATATATATTTATCTGGCTCTTTTATAATTTTAAGACAAGGCATCCCCGTTGTGTTTTTCTCTATTAATTAAGTAATGTAATAAAACAGTCTAACACAACTTTATTGTAATGTTTTATGAGTTAACACCTTTCAGCTACATATTTCGGCTCTTTCATCCTGAGGATGGCTCTGAAAAAGCCGGAACATTTAGCTGAAAACTGTTAATTAATAAAATATAAAAATAAAGTTGTGTTAGACTATGTTACGTTACATTATATAATTAATAGTCCTGAATCGGACGGTCTGAAGATTTTTTATAATAATCAGATTAACAGACACTTCTATTTGCGAATCCCGTATATTCGTACACTTAATATGTGGAAATAAAATGCCAACTAAATGCAACAGAGGTTTTTATTGCAGATCTTATTGCTTGCTCAACATGTTCCGGGCACCACTATGCCCATCATCAGGAGCTCAAGAGGGTTATGTGTCTGGTTTGCAGGATGCTGCAGCATTCTGCAAACCAGACACATAACCCTCAGCTCCACATCAGACCAACAACTTGAAAACCACAGCACGAAATACCACAGGCAGCAACCACTGTATAATAATCTTGAGCTCCTGATGATGGGCATAATGGTGACCGGAACATGTTGAGCAAGCAATAAGATCTGCAATAAAAACCTCTGTTGCATCTAGTTGGCGTTTTATTTCACATATTAACGACGATGCACGGTCAAAATCACATCAAATTCGTACACTTGTACACGCTCACCCCCTGTGTACGTTTCGTGCCCCTGCTTAGTTCAGTGTAATAGGTGAGACTTCTTCGGGATACAAGTTGGGTGCATCAAATCGGATACAGTTTCTTGTTGGATACATCCGAATTTTAAATTTATTACCATTTTTTTTTATGGAGTCCAGTTAACTGTGTTAGGAATTGTATGGTATATCTACGAATTACTATAAATGCCTATTGATATAATCACTAGCGCAAATCAATAGACACCTGTACCCCTTCTCTGTCAATGTGCAGATTCTTGTTAGTACAACTCCATATAGTATACTTCCGATTTAAGAAATTGGACCGCTTCCTTCGTACTTCGGAACGTCCCATTCCGGTCAAAGAATATACTTGAATGAGAACGTCGAAGTCTCATTGGTCAGTATGGAAACGTTTATTGTCACCTTGGATTCAAGGTTTACTAGTGTTAGGCGACTGCCATTGCCACCTATGTTAGCCTAAATTATGAGTACTTCATGTTGTGCCAATGAATTTTAGGAATTAGTCAAGTAGACCATTATTTTCTTTGTCGGTTGCTCACAGGATATTCGCAACTTAAACCGTCCCTCAGTGAAGTTTTCTTGAATGAACTTCTTTGTGAGTTTTATGACAGACGGCAAGGGCTCGAGATGTTAAAAACTCTACTTTCAAATCAGATGTTTATGTGGCATAGAAGAAATTTTTCCACACGAAATGCCCCATTCTAAACCAATGTCCATAAGTTCTGCTACAAGTGTAGGTGGAACCCCATACACATACTGCTTTCACTACTCTATTATTTTGGAAGTTATAATCTTTCACTAAGGACAATTTATGAACACATTCTATGTGTTCCTTAAGTTGTCCTCTATGTTCCTACTCTTGCATTTAACAGAAGACTGATAACGTAATAGCATGGATACAGCTAGGAATAAAAAAAAAAGAAGGATTTTGAGTGTCAAAGGAAAAGTTAGATTAATGTGAAAAATAGAAAATGGCAAACAGAAACCTGACGTGTGTC
>Ga0209629_10004912_pt1 | contig 10018 bp, 8 predicted proteins | sample TergutCu122P5_FD_187286 | JGI IMG/M metagenome (GOLD analysis project Ga0209629, IMG submission 187286) | Cubitermes ugandensis P5 segment gut microbial communities from Kakamega Forest, Kenya - Cu122 P5 (SPAdes) (version 2) | ecosystem: Host-associated > Arthropoda: Insects > Digestive system >... | reverse complement strand
AAAATCTCATACTCTACACACACATACACTCATACACTCAATCTCACACTCACACACACATACTATACAAACATACTCTCACACACACACACACACACACACACACACACACACAGGTATATTCATGCTTATATACACATAGTCAATTGATTTGGAATTCATTCATATATGCTATTAACACGTAAATGACGGCTTAGCCTATGGTGTGTAACCTGTTGTATTATTTAAAAAGAAACACTAGTGAAGTAGACCTACAATTTCTCATACTAGTTTCCATGCCTTTTTGTAAATTGGTTGTACAACTGAGGTTTTTATGCAGTGAGGAAAAATACCTGTGTAAGGCAATAACAAATAGAGCATTGTGGGAGACTAAGTAAAAAAGAGGAAGTTTTCAAGATTTTGCATGCAAAAATGATGATTTGCATTCCCATGCTCAATAAATATTTTTCATGCTTGGGCCTAAGTCTGTGAAAAATTAACCGGTAAATGTTTGATGGGTGAATCAAGTTTTTGTGTACATTCCCCCCCTGTACTTAGGTTGCCCTAGTTATTTAGGATCTAGGCACGATCTGATTTTTGTTTTATTTGAAGTGACTGAACCATGGAACTTAAAGTGAGGCTTCAGGGAAGAAAATTGATGCACACTATGCAAATAACTTTTTTTTTTGTTTAATACATGTTGTTTGTGGTATAGATCACAGATTAATATGAGGTATAGGTGGATATCCAGTAGAGTTCTGAAATTGCGCAGGTTAATATAGTGCCAGTAAGACAGTTAATTACATATTCTGACTTTCTGTTGTTTTCAGATTTTTTGGCTCACATAAACAGTATGGTTTTCATATGTTAATGCCATTCAGAAATAAACTTTTGCAAAACACATCAAAGGTCGACATGGTGTTACGGGTTATACAGACGCTGATATGTAAAACCTGTAAATCCTGAGAAAACCGACTGCAACAACAGTGTCGGCAAATCCTACTCCCACGTCCATGAAGGCTAAGACCATGTGACCCCTGGGCAATGCAGCTGAAATTGCAGCAGATGGGAGAGGGTGCAGGGGAAAGTCCAGCACCTTAAAATTGGGCCCATTCAGCTAAGGGAGCACACCCCTACAGAAAAGCATGGAGGTCCAGAGGCATCAAGGTGGCAGTCCCACCACTAGACTCACCCTGCGATAGGCCGGTAACCTATCCAAGGGACAGCAAACACTATTCGTAAAATCCTCAAAAGGAAGAAGTGGACCGATGCTCAATATGACAATACAGCTAAGTTTGATGGACAAAGATTTGGGAAACTGAAAGTAGCCACATGGAATGTAAGGGGAATTGCGGAGAAAAGGGAGGAATTACAAACAGTACTGCTGAAAAGGAAAATTGACATTGCCATTATAACAGAAACAAAGAAGAAAAACATAATAAAAAACAGACTAATGAACTTCTGGAAGACGAAATGGTAGAGGAACAGTGTGAACAGATAATTGAAAAAAAGAAAAGAACACAGCCTACTGCTATTCCTCTTATTTATAGATTACGAAAAGGTGTATGATAATGTGAACAGAGACAAGCTGTGGGAAATGATGGACAAGAAAATCCCAAATTATTTACTAAATACAATAAAATGTATTTCAATGTTTCACCGTGCATTTTTCAATTTAATAATTGATGAATTCCAACACATGCACTTTTTCACATTCAACACTGTATTAGTCTAGAATGTTGATTTTTAAAAGTTAAAATACAATAAAAATACTTAAAGGTACTCCGACATGTTTTGATCTTAACAGATCATCTTCAGGGAGTAGGTCTGTACCTCGTTAAAGTTACTGAGTAGTTTAAAATTTTTAAAACTTTTGAAATATTAACTGACAAAGAACGTGATGTTGCCTTTAATAACGTACCTTTCCTATTCCCAAGCATGGTGGTTGCAAACACACTCTGAATAGCGGACGATAACTGTAGTGTCAGGAGGGAGCCTTCCTTATCACACTACCCAGAGATCTTCCTCAAACACTTCCAGGGCACTGTGATAATAATATCTTGTTAATAAGCTGCATGTTTTGGTCCAAGAGACTATCATCAGGTTCATACATAAATATAAGAGGAAGTAAAACAGGTTACTATTACATATGTCTCTAGCATTTCAAGAGTATAGTAACAAAATTATACATTGTTTACATCAATAAAAATCAAAATGTTCTCTATAGTGTCATCAGATCATATGTGGAAAATTATATTAATAAATTAAAAGAAAAATTGTATATTATGTGACACAAATAGAAATTGACAAAAGACAAAGATTGTGGAAACTCCGAAGTATATTTAAAAGAAATAATAATTGCTAACGAACCACTGGCAGACATACTGCAAGATAAAAGACTTGATTATGAGTTAAGCCACCTCATTTATGCAGCAGCAACAGCTATTGCAGAAGAAATAAATGGAACAGGATGCAATAAATCAAACACAGCCCCAGAAATACACCTCTGGGTTAGGCAAATACAGGAGTGTATAAATGTTATCAGAAAACTTATCAGCTTTGGCAGAAATAAGAAGAGATGAGATAAAGACACAGAATATGAAAACAGATTACTTAGGAAACATAACACAGAGAAAAATGAAAATTAGATTTTTTTGAAGAGTTTAAACAGAAAGTATAAGCAAATATGCAATGACTGTCTATAGACAGAAGAGAAAACAGCAGTACTATCATAATAAAATGTTCAGAACAGACTGCAAGAAATTCTACAACCTTCTCTGGGGGCGGGCATGAACCAAATAAGCCTATTGGATCAGAAACCAATAGCAACAAAAAGTAGTACTGAATAGTGTGGAATCCAATGTCTGAAACTGGTCATAATAGTACTAAGAACAATGCTAAACTTGAAAGCTCCTTGAGAAGACCAAATAGCAAATTTTTAGCTTAAGAATCTTACAGAAACATCCACTCATTAAGCAGCTCAGTTCTTATTGAAGACCAAATACCAGTGTGACTAACAGCAGGAGTAACAGTTCTTATTCCAAAGGATGAAAACACTGTAAGGCCACAGAATTACAGACCTGTCATCTGCCTACTTACAATATGCATAACCATTACATCTGTCATAAGCAAATAAGTGCAAAAGTATGTTGACAAAATCTAATGCCTAAAGAACAGAAAGTGTGCTTCACAGCATCAGAAGGATGCAAAGATCAACTACTAATATCAAAAGCAATATTACAGGAATGTAAGAGCAGGAAGAAAAATGTATATGTGGCATGGATGGATCATCAGAAACCTTCTGACAGAGTGCCTCACAGTGGTTAATCAAATCCTTACAGTTACATTTTAGTGACAGTTCAATGAAAATGATACAACAGTGTGTATAAGAAGCCATGTATCATTATGAATGGGGAAACTGTATCTAGCTACCGTAAATATTATATACGAGTACATCCATAGGCTGACAACAACTTGAAGTACCCCACATACGTTTTCCATACGTAAAATACAACAAATGCTTGCTCTTACCTGCGAATCATTACATGTTGTTTTTAAATACCCTACACTTACTCTGATATTTGAATCAAATTTGGACTTCACGTCAACTGTATGACTAGAGTGACAATTATGGAGGATTTGACAGGTGGAACATGTGCCACACATTGGAAAGAAATGCATATATAATTTTGGTGTGAAAACCTGAAGAAAAACAGCCAATCACAACACCTGGGTGTTGAGGGAAGGTAAAGGTAAAAGTCAAAGCTGTCCCTGTACATGCCATAAAGGCATTATCAAGGACTGAAGATACATGTAGCTCTGCTCATTCCTAACCTTGGCATTGGATGGAGGTGAGTGATCAGTTTCATGCCCTAGGCAATTAACCCTGGGAAAAGATAGTATTAACACTCATCTTGAAGAAATAGGATGGGAGATAATGGACCAGGTTCAACTGGCTCAGTATGGGGGCCAGTGGCTGGATCTTTTGAATGTGATAATGAAACTTCAGATTCCATAAAATGGGGAATTTGCTAGCAGAAGAGCTACTAGTTCTCAAGGACTGTTAAGTGGAGCTGGTCATTTCAGGACCATGCTGTGGTGATTAAACTGTGTTATTTTGTACAGCCCTATCAATTTGTTCGATGACAAACCGTGATTCACACATTGGCCTACAGCCAACCACATAAACAAGAATTACATTCCACTACACTCTACAACAATGACTGAATGAAAATGACAGCCCTTTATGAATTATTGTATCCTGTAATACTTTTAATTACATTTACAATTTTATGACATCACAGCATGGTTTATCTTTCGGCCAACATAATACAAGTAAAATGACATTCACCCTACTTTTCAGTAATATATATTTGGTCATCATCAATCACATCAAGTCTTGTAAGTGCTAATCAAACTGTTATTAGTAGCACCTGAGGTACTATAAATTGTAATTACACTGAAATGTTATGCAATGCTCCAGTTCATGCACCGATATTTTGCTTGAAGCTAAAGTTGTCATTGTGCATGTCATGAGGGCATTAGAGGGGAAGCAGAGAGGTATAGCTCCATCCATTAAAACCTTGGCCACTTTACCCCAGGGAAAGACACCTCTGTGCACATTGAGTAGAAGCATGGTTGGGCCTCAGAAGCAGTGTGCTTTGGAGCAGAGAAATCTGTTCTTCCTGACAAGAATCAAACCCCAGATGACCCAGCCCATAACCTGGTAATTCTACAGAACACACTACACCGAACCTTTCACCACTGGCTCCTCAATCGGCCCTGAAACTGCACAAAACTGCGTGTGAATGTGTTCCAGCAACTGGATATTGTCCACAAAATGTCTAGCTGAAGATTAGCAACCACAATTAGGCTGACACTTAAAAGCATAATAAAAGCACGCCTTGCATGCAATTAAAATTGTCCATCTTGAACAGAACAAGAACTACAACCAAAACCTACAGAACTGGGTCATTCGGAGTTCATTACACATTAGGCACAAGTAACTTCGTAGATTGAGGCCCACCCATGTAAGAATATGAATCTGTTTTATATTTCATACATGTTACACAATCTCATAGCGTTACAGGCTATATAACCAGCCCATCTTGTGAAACTGCACCCTCAATTCCTTGACCACCTAAGTGCAGCCAGTTATCTCAATAGTTTGCTAGCAGAGAATTACCCCCAGTTGTGCACATTAGGAAGTAGGTACAGAGCAGTCGCTACAGTGATCAGGCTAGGGGACGGACGATCCGGCTTTCGAATCCCTTCTACAAAACCTCTAGACCGGCTCTGGGGCCCACCCAACCTACTATTCATTTGGGTACTGGGTCTCTTGCCTCGACAGTAAAGTGGCTTGGGGCGTGAGTCTATCATTCACTCACCTAGACAAGGTTAGGAATGGAGGTATACCTCTTCTCTCCCTATAGGCCTTCATGTCGAATTGTCACCTTTTAAGTGCATTGCTAAAATACGCTGTCATTTTCGAAGATTATAAAACGTCGTTGACAGATGACCATGGAACAATGGTGTAATGATACCAACAGGGTATCCAAAGTACAGGATGAAAACCTTGTCCTGGGGCCACTTTGCCCACTACAAATTTCACATGGACTAACCGGTGCGTTTAATGTAAATGTTGCGGTGTTCGCAAGAGCCCAGAACGGGTCCCTGCAATCAGCCGGAAGAATCGAGTCCCGTGTGGTTACTCACTTTCAGCATGTAAAGCTCAACCGACAATGAAATTGCTTTACCAAGTCATTTGCTATGATTATACAACTCCCGTGGTAGACGAACGAGTATGGGGCATAGCTGAAATGATAGAGACAGGGGAGTATCGAAGTACTTGGAGAAAAATCTGCCCTATTACCACTTTTTCCACCACAAATCCCACGCCGCCTGGCCCTCGAGGTGGCTGGCGACTAAACGCCTCATGAGAAGGCTGACACGTGGACAATGCAAACAGGTTCCCTTACAGTAAATGGGATGTTTTATGCTTGGCCATTTGGGGGACGGGGACACCACTGAAATAGCAGTTGAGGTGACACAGACGTTACATTCACGCTGTTCATATTTTACACATATCTTTACCGTGTACTGCTCTCTGCGCAGCACAGCGGACATCTCCTTAGACGGGAAAGACGCTAACAAGATCCAATTAAAGCTCCTTCCTAAAGAATATTGTTAGGAAGTTAGAATAAAATCGGAAAAATAAAAAGGGGACAAAATTATCCCGGGACATGTCTTTTTTCGTGTATTGTCTCCGAAAATTCAGGGGTCTCCAGTACCAGAAAGAATGAAAAACACTCTTTTGGACCTAAACGATTACCCTAACACCCAGTTGGTTCTACGGTAGCTTGTCCAAGCAGCTGTACTGATCCTCTCCTAGCCTAATATAGGAAGATCAGGACAACAGGTAATGGCTGTGTAGAAGAGCGTAAGCTGGGTCTCTGGTAACAGAAGGCGTTGTGGAAGTGTGTAACAGCACGCTAGAATGAGGTTTGTTTCCAGCTTTTCCGCATGTACTACGCGCTACCTTCATCTCATTTACTTTGATTTAGGCCTAATTATTCTAACCATGCTTGGCAGAGTATTACGAAGTTCCCTCAATATAGCTACCAATTTCTCTAGGCTTCGCCACTTCCTTTCATAAGCCGAAGAACTCTTCTCCGCCATCCGTCTCCCCCATCCTGCGTTCTTCCCCTAACGTGACAGACCAACTTTAACATCCAAAGAAAACAGCGGTAAGGTTATAGCTTGATATGTTTTTATCTTTACGTTTATAGCTGGGGAAAAGCAATTTTGAGTGTGCTGCATTTTCGAAGGATTGTCCTGCGACAGCATTCAAAGGGCCAAGGTTGTGACACTTGTTTCTGAGTCTCACTCAGCAAGACTGGAAAATATAACGGTATATAGGCGGATGGGAAGTGGCAGGGACGACTTGGTCACTCTGCATATGTATTGTTCTCTGCTACGCGTTGCACATTAACCTCTCCCTTCATGTCAAGTTACGCAACCAAAGCGAGTGAAAGTGAATCCGTCCAGACGGCGTGTTCCATTGTGCTGTACAAGACTTGGCGCATGTAGTGTGTGACTGCTAACTGGCACAGGTACGTAATACTGATGTTCTCATACTGATCGCTGGCTGCATAATGGTTTGGAAACTTGGTCAAAAAGCCTTTTAGGGACAATGATTAGCGTTGGAATTTTGATGGGCTCTTTGCACTTAGTGTATAAAGAGAAATTCGTGTCAGGCTGCTTGTCCGTCCGCATGTTTAATCTCTTTTAACTTTGGTCTATTGCATTATGCTGAGATTGACTAAATGAAATGGGAAGGCTGTAGAGCGTAGCCTATTAATGAATTTGTCTCGATGAGATAAGAAAATTCACAATAAAACCTCTACGACTTGCACAATCCCAAGATGAAAACTGCAGACCAGACCTCTCTATACGCAGAAGGAGTGCCGAACACTTATACTGCTAAAGGTGGTGTTTTATCATCAAACGAAAGTAAGAGATGGACCTGTATTGAATTTTGCGTCTGCGCTACAGGATCTGATGTGAGTTTAGTTTTGGCTCGTGACTGATAGTTGTAATAATCCAAATTATAGTACCTTTAATACATTTCTACAAAATGCGCATGTCATAAAACATATGCAGGCCTTTTATATATTATGGTCCGAAAGTTTTATTGCTTGTGGTGTTTAATAAACACAATACAACTGAAAGTCAACATCTCCGCAATTGCAGCTATTTAAAAATATGTAAAGAAATTAATACTTGAATAAATGGTGCTTTATAAGTTTCAGTACAATTTTCTATTCATAATTTGTGTACAAAATAGGCTACAAAAATTATGATAAACTTGGTGCCTTGCATGGGTGTAACATTGATCTGTCGTGTAAAGTGAGGAATATGGTCTCAGAGCATGTCTAAACAGAGTGATGAAGAGAAAATAATGGAGGTTTATTTCACTCTATAACGTATTATGAAGGCCAAGAGGGAGAAATTGGGTTGGGTGGTCAATGCCATGCGCCGGCTGCTTTACCCCCAGGAAAGATATCTGATATCAACTGTACAGGAGGCTTCGTGAGCCTCAGGGCCTGAAAATATTGCCCACACCGGGATTCGATCCCCGGACAATTCAGCCTGTAGTGAGTCACTATAGTGACTAGGCCATCCCATCCTACAAGAAGGAGGTAGCAAGAAACAAGTTAAAAGCATGACAGAGTGAAAAGCTACTGCATTTGTATTCTTCATGTAACATTATTAGGCAAGTAACATCAAGGAGAATGACAAGGGCAGGCATGTAGCATGTAGAAATGCATAGAAAACTTTGGTCATAAAACCTTAAGGGCCGAGACACATAGACTGAGATTGCAGGATATTTAATATAATGGAGTACAGACAAGTTGTGTGTGGAAACAACTGGCTCAGGATTGAATACATTGTGGAAGTGCTGAAACTTATTCTATACTCCCACAATGTGTTAGCTTAAGAAATGTTTTTATATTTTATCCCCAGCTACACCTAAGTTTCACAAAATAATACAATTATTCCCCTCTGCACTTTCGTCTTGGAAAATATAGACACTGACCAAAATGACAAGGGCATTGAAATTGTCAGTGTCTGGTACATATTCATGTGAACTTTATGTCTGTGGGAATGTAGCTCTGTATTTGAAGGCATAAAGAAACTTATATGTCTGTTACATGGCCTAATAAACTAATATGGGGAGAATGCAAACTAAATACAAATAGTTCCGAAGTTCTAAACTTGTTAACACTATTCTGAAAAATGTGTATCTTTCATGTTACTTTTTGTGTGAAATAAATTGAGTTTGTGGCCACTTTGAAGTTGTTATGGTATTATATACATTTGAAGGAATTGATTTTGTTTTTAAGTTCTGTTCAGAAATGCTGCTCTTGTGGACTGTGGCTACAATGTTTCTCGTTGGAACAAGCTACTGCCGCCCATATGATCCAAAAGACCAGAAACTGAGCTCAGTTTTGCCTCCTGAAGGAACATTTGAAGCTTTCTACCCCCCTGAAGTGGACAATGTACCCAATGGATCATCACGTCCAGCACATGGCCATGGTAGCTTTTTTCAACACAGGAATCCTGCTCTAGTAGATGCCAAGAATGCAGCTGCGTATGGTTACCGGTTTGATGGTGGACGCCGATTCAATTACAGTTAATTCAGTTCATATTAAGACATGACATCACATTGCCTAAATCTCAGCTTTATGGCCACATGAACTGGGAAAATATATGGGGAAAAAAGGGAGAAGATTATCAGTTATGGCATAGATCAAGTGTGTGTCACACAGCAAAGAAGTAGGTGTTAATTTTATTAATACACATATCAGTTGGTAAGGTGTTCAATTTCACTACTGCCATGAACATGCACGTTGCGCACAATGAGAGGGTGTTAACATGAACTGTGCTAAATAGAGGGCTGTTCATATTTGAGCAAAAGGCTGAATCATGAACGATAGTACAACCATGTACAAGTATTTTTGCGTAGCAATGACCACAGCTACAGAGAGATGTACTAATTTATTCCCATGCATTAATTACAAAAAATTATCTTGTAAATAAAACAAATTTGGTGCACAGTTTTTCTTAGTATATTTATATTTATCAATCTCTGCATGTTTCAGGCAACCATAGACCCATCATCAGTAGACACAACTGTGTTTATGCGACACTTGGTACTTGTTATTCTGTGTGGATGACTGTCTGATATACAGGGTAGCCACCCTTTGTACCAGACAGTCATCCACACAGAATAACAAGAACCAAGTGTCGCATAAACACAGTTGTGTCTGCTGATGATGGGTCTATGGTCGCCTGAAACATGCAGAGATTGATAAACATAAATATACTAAGAAAAACTGTGCACCAAGTTGGTTTTATTTACAAGATTATGCAGAGATGCATGGTCAACAAAACATAAAAAACAAAAATTATCTTATTTAATCTATAATGAATGAATATTATTGCCTTCTTGTTACTGTAATTTCCTATTTATGCA
>Ga0209629_10004911_pt1 | contig 10018 bp, 3 predicted proteins | sample TergutCu122P5_FD_187286 | JGI IMG/M metagenome (GOLD analysis project Ga0209629, IMG submission 187286) | Cubitermes ugandensis P5 segment gut microbial communities from Kakamega Forest, Kenya - Cu122 P5 (SPAdes) (version 2) | ecosystem: Host-associated > Arthropoda: Insects > Digestive system >... | reverse complement strand
AAATGTATCATGTATTATGCTGGTTTATTATTTTGTTCCGTTTATTGTCAGTAATCGTTACCTTCTATTCTGAGTTTCAAACGGTCATAACTCCGTAACCGTCCAAAATCGGACACATGTTTATATAAACTTTTTTCATCACAAAGATGTAGGAAATCACCTCCTGCAGTTATGCCCTAAGTCGTGAAACACCCTGTATAGTTAGACAAGTTCACTGATGCATATGTAACAATAACGATGTATAATAAATGAAATTCAATTGGGTCATAACATGGTCCACTGGCATGATCTTGCAAATCTTCAGGTCCCATTAAAGGCAGAGTATTCCTTCAATGAGCAAATATTAACTTCCTAGAAATTACCCCGATCCATTGGTATAGTGTCATACACTTCTGGTAAGATTATTGTCCATCCTGGTCTCTGCCTGTCTGACTAGAGTGATGGTACAAAACCACATTTTAAATGTGAGTGGTAACTGGCCAAACTGTCTATTTTGATCCCAGTAATAGTATGACAGAAAAAGATGATGGGTGACAAAGTAACCTACTTATCAAAGAATTTGAAACATGGTAAGCAACTACTATCCCTCATATACAAGAACTTTTGACTTATAAAGAAGTCAGCAGAAACAGTCACTAGCTCCAGCTGGTCTCAAATCTCAGACCCTTCTTAGATAAGGCCATACTTTAAGACCATCCTATCCATTCTGTATGTCCATACAAAAGATATGTGCATTACGAATTTAATAATAAAGGATACACTCATCATAAGGAGATATGTCAAGGTCCTGAATATCGCCTTTATGGTGATAAACCTCTCCTAAATATTCATGATGATCTGGATACCGGCGATATCTCCTCACAATCCCTCCATCGCATACTGAATACAACTGGCTGCCATTTGAAGTATACCTGAAAAATTATTCATGGCATGTTAGGGCAATGTATGCCACCAATGTTTCACTTATCATAATTTCAAAAAAACTTCTCATAAAACCACAATTTTACCCACAGATAAATTGAGGATGTCTGAAAATGGAGACTTGGAGAAAGGGCAATAGTTACATGCAAGCTGGTGGCATCCTGAATAATCATAAAGATATAAATATTGAACCTCAGGGTCCATAAAATTCAATAATTTCTGCATGAGTTTGTTATCAACTCTTCAAAAAGTGAGTTGCTAAATTCCCAAATGTGCTGTTATTTACTACTTATTTCCCCAAAATATTGGTAAAATAGACCATCATATGGCGAGACCACTCAAGAATGAAAACATGCCCGAACTTACAGTTATTCATGAAACAGTTTCTATTTTCAGAATGTGGCTCTCTAACCTGAAAAATTAATACACTCCTGTGTTACAATTTCCAATATATTCATACCAGGTCCAATAAATTCACAGAGTCCTGTGTTAACAATGACCAATAAAGTGTCCCTGGACCGCTAAACCCTTGAAGATGGGGCCAACAGGTTTTCCCAGAACGTCAGTAACTAACTACCAAACTATGCTGCGTAACATCCCAGAGGAGCAAAGATATCTGACGTTTCCATTGTTACACTGCCCAACAAATTCATACAGCCCTGTGTTATACCATCCAAAAATTATGCATAGCCCTGTAGTGCCCAAGAAGGGGGGGAGAAGGGAGAGTGCACCCCTAAATAGGCGTCTATGGAAGAACCCTGCCATCACTGCCTTCAGAGCGAGAGTATTTGGTAGCGTGGGTTGGTAGCTGTGAGCGAGTCGGAGAATCCTTTGGAGATTCGTGATTTTACAGGGGGAGACTCAAGGACTACAGAGTGCAGACACGATAATACTGGGTTCTACAAACTATATTCTATACAATTAGGGTTAAAGTCATTTGATACATCGATGGCTAGTACATCAGAGTTGACTTGTATAAGTTAGATCAAATTCTTGCTGCCCAAGTACACTACCTTGCCTCTGTATAATCCAGCATGACGCGCAAATTTCAAAAAGTAATTTAGTTAACCAAAATTTTGCTTCAGTCAGTACGGTTTACCTTCAAGTAGAAAGAGATAGAGATTCATCTCAGAGGCTAGAAAGCTTCCATTCTTCTTGTAGGTAGCACAATGATGATGGTAGACACCGTTTCCAAAACTTGATGATCCAACGCAAGTAGGCGAGCAAGACTGTGAGCGTCAGCGCGTCTCAGTGAGTGAGTCCATGAGCGAGTGACTACTGCCTAATTACTTGATTATATAGAGGCATTTTTGGTAGCATCACATGTTTGTTTCCTTCCAAGTATTAACAAATTTTTACGTCATCTAGCCTAGTTTCACATATCCTACAGTGTAGCAATGCTTACAAGTAATCGGGGCTGTGTGTATAAGTCATGCATTCTTTTGAAGTTTGCAAACCTTTGCGTCACTGAGCCTGGTTGCGCGAGCTTTTACTGTGTTGCATCAATTTGGCTGTTTCTTAATTTCGAAAATTTTACAAAATGTGATGTACATTACAGCCCTGTGTCGTACTGTACAACAAATTAATACAATTCTTTGTCACTTTGTGAAACAAATTCACACAGCCCTGTGTTATGCTGTCTAACAAATTCACACAGCTGTGTTACAATGTCCAACAAATTCACACAGCTGTGTTACAATGTCCAATAAATTCACACAGCTGTGTTACAATGTCCAACAAATTCACACAGCTGTGTTACAATGTCCAACAAATTCACACAGCTGTGTTACAATGTCCAATAAATTCACACAGCTGTGTTACAATGTCCAACAAATTCACACAGCTGTCTTACAATGTCCAACAAATTCACCCAGCTGTGTTACAATGTCCAACAAATTCGCACAGTCCCACGTTAAAATGTCCAATAAATTAATACAGTCCTGAGATCTGCACTCTTATGGGATATTATGCAGTGTATAGTAGTATTTCCTTACAGATGTTTCAGGACAACCTATTGGTCCCATCTTCAAGTGCCAAGAATCCACAACCTTTTTGAATTCTTGGCACTTGAAGATGGGACCAATAGGCTGTCCCGAAACGTCAGTATAGAATTACCACTCTACACTGCATAATATCCCAGTAGAGTGTAGATATCATCTACTTCATGGCAGAAGCCTGAAATCACGCACAATACAGTCCTGTGTTACACTGTCCAACAATCTGCCTCAACTTTAAAAGCTGAAACATTCTTCTTTCTTTGTCATAATATATTCTAAGGGTTTATAATTCATATTTTATTCTTCCACATAATTTCAAATAGCACTGCCAACATTACTACCAATAACATAACCTACCTGAGTTTCCAAACCTGCATATCACGATGTTCCTTCAAATGCTCCTGTATGCCTGTGTCAGGGACATAGGCTGACACCAAGTCTCCACCACTCATTATTACACCTGTACAAAAAGCATAAAGCTCGACAGCTATCTAAAAGCAAAACAGTAGAACATGTTCAGTACATTCTTTTCAGGCAATTAACCATGTGAAAATGGGGCTAGTATCTGGTACTTTCAAGAATATTTGTCTCCACCATTAAGGGTCAATATGAAGAGTGAGGCAGACACGCACTTAACAATGGAACAGGGACAGTCTATGAAATGATTACTACTAACTCCACTGGATGTGGCTGATTACCCCATGAAGTCACCTTGAAAGTTTCAGATAAGATGCAATGATACATTTAGATTAAATAAGAAAATTTCTTAGTTTTGGTGCGAACATTAATTAAACAGTCATACATGTCAGTCATTAGGCATATGCACACATTTTGTTGGAGAGGTTCATGGATTTAAACAAGCACCTATACCAGAAATCTCTTAGATAACATGAATATATGGGGTTCTTTTCCCTAACATTTCCAACTGAAATATTCACCAGTGGTAAGGCCAGTAACATGAGGTACATCAACCTAACAGTTAATGTTTGACCCTCCATAAGAAAAAATCATTGATATATTTATTTTTAATATGTCCATGAAAGATACACTACATATATTACTAAAAAGGACAGACTAAGAAGACCCAGTAGCAAATATGCAGAAAATATCTCATGACATTTCTTCTTGAATACAACTATGAGTAAACAATTTTTATCAGCCAAATGCGAAAATGGCATATGAATGGTTACACTCATACCTGATTGACATACTATTGCTGTTAGAATTCATTTGAAGCACTTCCTCTACTTTCCTGTTCTTATCACGCACCTCTCCAAATCAGGAATTTGGTGTATATTGCTAAGAAAGTTTATTTTATAATATCTAAGACCACTAACATTCCTGAAATCTCTCCAGTGGCAACTGAATAAAATTATCAACAGTAAAAGAAATTATTTATCATCCTGAAGCAAATAACAATCATCCATCTCCACAGTACACAGAAGCTTATCAATCCAAACTTTTCACTCACTGTAAAATCCATCATCAGCAGCTATGTTGTATGGCTCAGGTGTTGGGCAAACTGTATTAACCTGATGGCCAGCTTGAAAAGCATGCAGGACCCTTCCATCAAGTGTAGAGACTTTGCACGTGCCATCACCACCTGCTGTCAGAAGTGCACTCTGCTGTCCACGCACCCACGGCCATGATGGGTGCATAAATGCCAGGTCACGTATCACACTTCCATGTAACTGTGGGAAAGTCAACATATGTTTCTTTAGTATGGGAAGTTTAAAGTTTCTGCCTGAAAATAAGAGAAAATGTTAGCACAATGAGCAGCTAAAAGTACATTTCACAACAATATCTGAGCCTCTATCAGCTACATCTCTAGTTTTTATAATACTGACAACAAATGGAACTGAATGATATTTGGTAACATATGTTCCTAAATTACCACAGTAGGCTGGCCATGTAAAATAGATTACACAAGAATACCATGAAGAATAGTAGACCATGCATGGAGCAGAGTCCTTCCTGAGATGCTAACAGGTCTCCTGCATTTTATAGAACCCAACGGTTCATTAGTGTAGTCACAAGAACCTGCCACTGTCCCTATCCTGAGTGCGATCAATCCAGTCCATGTCCCCCACCCCTACCCCATTTATTGAAAATCCACTTTAATATTGATCTCCCATCTATACCCAAGTCTTTCAAGTGATCTCTTTTCCTCAAGTTTCCCCACCAAAACCCTGTATGCACCTCTCCTTGCCCCATATGTGCTACATGCCCCACCCATCTCATTCTTCTTGGTTTTATAACTCAATTAAGGAAAAATATTAGAATTAGAACCTAAAGGAAAAATACCTTTGAAATGACTTAGAACATTACAGTTTATCGAATAGTGCAAAACATCATGAAAAGAAGAAAAAGCTGGTAAGAAATTCAAAACGGAAGTGTACAGGTGGATAAGAATAAAACTTAATACTTTCTGTTTACTAAAGAACAAAGAGCATAAATGGATACATGATGATTATGGTGGTATGGTGGTGCTGGTAGCAGCAGCAGCAGAAGTGGTGGTTGTGGAGGAGGGGGACACATTCCTACAAAGTTTATCACTGCAGCTCAATTTCTGTTATAATTGAACAATCCAGACCACCCACTTATATGTAGGCACACGTACACTGTCATATAATTTAGGTAAATATTCGGCAGATCAAAACATATACCAGCTAAACAAGTATCACCATATGATATGAACATTTAATATTGGGTACATTTTCTCCAAATTATAAATTGTTCTTGAGATAAGAATTGTTAAATACTGCACACGACTTACAGAAATATGTACAATAGGAAATGTGCTTATTTGTTGCAAACACCTACTGTGCAATTATCACATTTTTGTTTCTCTCATTCTCCATACAATGAAAAGACTGTCATTGGCTACACCTTACTTACAGACTATCACCCCATGCATTGCCTCAGAATAAGAATATTAATGTATCAGTGCAGACATTTAAAATAAACACACTACTGCTGCTTGCAGTTGTGTTCTTTCATGTCAAAACGGTATATCAATACTAGCCACATCGATAACTGCACCAGTCAATTCATAATATCCTCTGAACATTCACAGGCTACATAATGATCAGCACATCATAAATGCAATACAATATGGCCATCTTACAGGAAGGATATGATGAGCTAGGACCTATACTACACCACCATGAAAGAGTTTCATGTATTGAGATTACATATTTACAGGGGGGAAAAAACAGCATCTCTAAAAAATATATGATTAAAAATACTGGCTGAAAACATGCACAAATTATACAAATATAAAAAAGGTACCACATATCATAAATTCAATCACTACATAATGTTAGCAACTGATAGCAACACTAAATAAGGCAAATAAACTAATCAGTGTCTCTGATACTGGAATAAACACCAATCACATTCAAAAGTATTTTACAGAATTTTTAACTGCAAACAGTTGAGTTCTCAGGAAGTCTTGCTGTTATAAAATCACACTCTATCTATATTTCATACTTTAGGACATTCATATTTATAGCTTGGTTACAGTAAATGTATAAATTACTGTTTTATGTATGTGTGTGTGTGTGTGAATTTCAAAACCTTCAGTGTTTTCCAATGACATAAATAAAGTAAATAAATAAATAAAACTCCAATTATGTCTCCCTCATGATAGTCCAAAGGACTGAAACATGTAGGAATGAATAATATGTACATAATAAAAAAGGACATTGTTAAGTTGTGCAGTGATGGTATGATGATCCTCAATTAAGTTACAAATTAGCACACAGTACATTATGAACATGTTTCAAGCCTTACAGTTAGATTTTTAACATGGTATACCACTCAAGATTCCCAAGTAGGCTAGTTGACAAACATGCAAACAGACAGATGAAAAAGGAAGCGGAGGGATAAACGGAGATGCAATCCACAAAGAACATCTAGAAACTCTACCAGGTTTTTGAAAATATAACAATGCAACAATAACCTTTTTATGCTTGGAGTGTCAAATCTCATAAATTTCTATTTCAATACATTTTTATCTGAATGAATAAATGTTCTAACATCTGGTACAGTTCACCCCAGTCTATAAATACGACAGCAAAGTATACATGCAAAATGTGTGAAAAATGCAGCACCTGACCAAGAAAAAAAAATGACCTCACACAATATAATTCATGCATGAATGATCTTATTTTATGCTATGGCTAAAGCGCACAAGCCTCTGTTTAATGTAAGGATGTGACTTCTCACTGTGGTGTGAGATTTATCTTTCAGCTACAATGTCCAGATTGGATCTGGGACCGACTGAGTGTCCTACTCACTATGTTGTGGGGTGCACCTTCCCCTCAGCTACAGCAGCCGGGGTGTAAGTTAACCACTCACCTCCAACCAGTGCTGAGGTGAAGAATCCAAGGAGCTATACCTCCATTCCCACATATGCCTTACTGGCATGCAGACAGACATTTTTTTTACTTATTACTTTTACATTACGAAATTCTGGCTTAGTTAATTAACTTACATCATAGACAAAATCAAGCGGTAAAGGCATCCTGAGATCAAGGAGGGTGAGACCCTTGCCATTTACAGCGACAGAGACAGCCATGTTTGGACAAACTGGATCTGCAGCCAAGCCAGTTCGATCTCTGCCACTAAATGCACAGTTGTCATATGCCAGTAATTGTTCCCCTCGTTCCACATCCACCACCGCCAGTCGACGAGCTGTGGTAGCTGCTAAAATCTAAACGGTGGAAGGATGGGATAAAGGAAAACAAACACCAAAGTCAGTTTATTATAATACAATATCAAGTTCTGTCCTTGGTCTGGCAAAAAAACTTGTTATTAACATATACTCTCTTTCCTTCAGCCATGAATTGTCATTTGACCTTGCTGGCTTGAGGTCAAGTAGCCAGGTAAATGGCATCCAATTCTGAGGTGCAGAACTAATAGCACAATTTTGCCAACCCTAATCCATATTGCCTGATATTACCCACATTCACATGGCTATGAGACTGTCCAAGAGAGACAAGACAGGAGTGGGACATCAAGTAGTCCAGTAGGCAGTTTATGTTTCAGAGAAACCTACTGCCTCCACCTTCAGTGTACAAGTGAAGAGGGCGGAGGCAGCACATTTGTCCAAACACTGGCAACCCCCTGTCAGGCTAAACAGTGTCACAAACCTGAAGATCACAATCTGAAAGTCCAGTGCTTTACTCCTACACCATTAAGTGACTAAACTGCACCTTTAAACTCTAACTACACAAGACTGCTCGAAGCATGTGAGCTCTTCATAAAAACAGTGAATGGTTTCAAAGTCAGGTCTTACAACACAACTAAGACTAAGAATACTACATCCCCTAACAGAAAAGTCCAGAGACCCCATGAACAAAAATCTCAAAGTTGCGTGTCAAAGGCATGCTCATCATCAACAGAATCATACACTATATATCTTTCCCTTTAAAACCATTCTCCCTTTAAGTTTTTAATCACTTTTCACAGTGCTTTCAGTGAACAAGGCACAATGTGGCCCAACACATTAATTCTGCAACATGAATGTGCACCTTCCCGCACAGTATTTACATACAGTGATATATGCATAAAAAAATAATACTCTCTCTGATTTGCTCCCGTGTGACCTGTAATGTGATCAAGAGACTACAAAGCATCCTTAAACAGTCTCATTTTGGATCACTTGAAGGTATATTCTAAGCAATATGAAGACATTACTGCAAGATTTTGGGCAACAATTTCCAGCCATGTTACCAGGCATGGCAGAATCACTAGACTGTGTGTATATGGCCAGAAGGTGAATACTTTCAGGGTGACAATACTCATCAAAAGTAAGTGACACTGAGTATACATCTCTTTGTCAATATTAGTTGTCATTTAATTGTAAGATACAGTGGTAATACCATACACTGACATCTACCATTTAAAAGGCCGTATATTATAAAACCTGTTAGCAGTCTGCAATAAACAAAGAATATCTGAACACAGAATTTCCAAAACTAAAGTAGTATCCATCATGTGAGACTTGAGATTTTAACAGCAATGTAACTGAGGACTGTTCTTTTGGGACATCACAATACATCGTGAGGTAATCAGAATCTGGGTGGTAAGTCATGAAAGAAAAAAAGGCAGTACATCTCTTTGAAACAATGGGATCTGATAATCTAGTGATGCAGCATCACATTGCAGAAGAATGGAATTGTTAATATCCACCATATTTCAGAAACAAGTATAATAAATATTCTGAGTTGAAAGCTTGTTTCACAAATTGGAACAGAAACATCGATCAACTGTGGCCAACAAAAATGTTATAGTTTTTCATAGCAGTACCACCACAATCTAAAGATAACTCAAAAACATACTTCACAGTAGTCAACAAACTCAAATTACAAACAGTATCTTCAGATCTCAAGTACTGACACAAAACACCTCCATACACATAAAAAAAATTTTCTCTGCCACAAAACAGAGTATCCATTAAGAGCTACAAAAGAAAAAATACTGCTTGGCTCAAAATAAGTAACTACATTTAAATTATGCAATGAGGGAGATAAAAAATGAGAGTAAAGTATAAATAAGCCACAATGCCACAAAAAAAATGTCTTCTTCACTACTTCATCCAGCCAGCTGTGTGACTATTACCAACCACAAAAATGCACATTCAAACCAAAAAGGATTTTCCAATATCAAACAATTACAATCTGCCATCACTACATTTCTAAATGTGGAACATATCATTCTGTGACAGCAAAACAAGCGGCCAGTGGACTAAAAATGCTCAGTGGAAAACACAAACAGAAAAATAACATTATGAGACAAGAAAAAAGAAGGCCACAGAAAGAAGCGGGATTATGAAGAAGAATTCAAAGGAGAGAGAAATCATGTAACAGTATAAAAAATCTAATTCGTTTCTCCAGATAATTTCCCAGTGATTCTGCATTGTTAACTTCAAAGTGTATTACTAGAAGGTAAAGTGATGAGAACTTTGTATCTTACATTCAACTATATTAAACTTGAGCTGTTCCATTTGGAAATTATGAGAAAAACCATACAAAATTCTAGTCACATAAATCCTAGTACAATGAGCACACTTACACGTGTGAAGTCTGGAGTGG
>Ga0209629_10004910_pt1 | contig 10019 bp, 7 predicted proteins | sample TergutCu122P5_FD_187286 | JGI IMG/M metagenome (GOLD analysis project Ga0209629, IMG submission 187286) | Cubitermes ugandensis P5 segment gut microbial communities from Kakamega Forest, Kenya - Cu122 P5 (SPAdes) (version 2) | ecosystem: Host-associated > Arthropoda: Insects > Digestive system >... | reverse complement strand
ATTCAATGCTTTGTGCTTTGTACGGATTATTCGCAGCGGCGTCTACATCGTCTTTCAGATGATAATCATGCGTTGCCTGCTCAAAAATGGGTACGCAAAGTTCGCTGAAGTTGTTCATATTTTTTTTATTTTCGATTGACGTGGATAATAATTTTTTGAATGAATTTTTAAGAATCTGTTGAGGTACGGATCCAATCTTCTGTAAGCCGTGTCAGTTCGATAAACTGCTCGACAGCAAGCTGTTCGGGACGTTTGTCAAAGACCGGCAGGGAATAATCGGGGAAATCTTTGCCAAGCAAAGGCTTCATTGAGTTGCGAAGTGTCTTGCGCCGCTGATTGAAGGATGTCTTAACCACCTGTTTATAAAGAGCTTCGTCACATTCGAGGCTATTGCGGCTGTTGCGGGTCATGCGTATGACGGCGCTTTTAACCTTGGGAGGCGGATCGAAAACTTTTTCACTGACGGTAAACAAATATTCGACATCGTACCATGGTTGAATCAAGGCGCTGATAATGCCATAAGTCTTTCTTCCGGCAGGCGCAGCAAGCCGTTCGGCCACTTCCTTCTGAATCATTCCGGCGCAGCATACCACCTGTTCCCTGTATTCCAGCGCCTTAAAAAATATCTGCGACGAGATATGATAAGGATAATTTCCTATCACACAGAATGTTCCGGAATAAAGCCGATGTAAGTCGAGTTTGAGAAAATCTTCCGCATAGATGCGTCCCTCCAATTCGGGAAAATGCTGCCGCAGGTAGGCGATAGATTCCGTATCCACCTCTACCACAGCGAGATCATGTCCTTCGTCCAGTAAAAACCGCGTGAGCACACCGGCACCCGGTCCTACTTCCAACACAGGCGTCCCACGATAATCAGACAGCGTTTCGGCAATTTGCCGGGCGATGTCCAAGTCTTTTAAAAAATGCTGACCTAAAGATTTTTTAGGGCGTACTGTTCTCATATCATACGGTTTGTCAATTGGCTCCACAAAAGTAAACAATATTCTATAAACTTACCAAAATTGTTGCATTATTGTAGAATATCATTAACTTTGCACGAAAATATTTTGAAGAATGTACAATACATGGGTTTGAAGAGACTAATCCGCAGGTCAATCCGCATATTACTGCCATTAGCGCTGGGTGTTGTGTTGCTTTGGTATCTATATAAGGATCAGAACTTAACAGATATGATGGCCATAATTAAAAAAGGAGTTCGCTATGATATCATTCTTTTTTCTTTGATTTTTGGTATGGCAGCCAATCTCGTGCGCGGATTGCGCTGGGGACTATTGATTGACTCGCTGGGGGAACGTGTGAAAAGGAGCAATGTCATCCTGTCTGTCTATGGAAATTATGCCATCAACATGGTGTTTCCACGTGTGGGGGAAATTTGGCGATGCAGCGTTGTGTCAAAATACGAAAAAATCCCATTTGCAAAATTGTTCGGCACTATGTTGGTAGACAGGGTAATGGATACAATTCTTGTGGCGTTGTTGACATTATCGCTCTTTGTGTTTAACATCAGTTTTTTTAAACAGTATTTTTCAGCCTATCCTGACGTGCTCGAAAGCATCTCTTCCATGTTCACATCCGTTTGGATGTATGTCGGACTGGCTGCTGTGGCTTTCGTCATCTGGCTGTTATTGACACGGTGGGGTCATATTTCTGTCGTACAAAGAGGGAAAGGTATGATTCTCAACGTATGGGAAGGGATTAAAAGCCTTTGGAAAATGAAACATAAAGTACTCTTTATTTTCCAGACGCTCCTGATTTGGGGTGGTTATTTTTGCTTTTTCTATATCACCTTTTACGCATTCGATTTTACACGCGATTTAGGTCCCAGGATAGGACTTATTGCTTTTGCAATGAGCAGTTTAGGAGTAGCCGTTCCTGTACAGGGAGGTATGGGCGTATGGCATTTCATGGTGATATCCACATTAGTTTGTTTCGGCGTAAAAGATAGCGACGCCTCTTCATTTGCCATGATTGTCTACGCCATACAAACGCTGTGGACGGTTCTCCTCGGTTTAGTCAGTATCTTCGCATTGCCTGTCATCAATAAAGATATGACAACCGACGCTGTTGCAGCCAATCCTTCGATAGAAACTTCGACAGAAAGCTCAAACAAAGCTAATTAAATATACGCATATTCCATTTTTACAATTTTAAATATTAAATCACATCATGTCAACAGAAATTAAAACTCTTCAACCTCAAGCGGTTTGGAATTATTTTTACGATCTTACACAAATACCGCGTCCGACGGGATCTATGAAAGCGGTAACACGCTATCTCCTTGATTTTGCAAAAGCTCAAGGATTGAAAGCAAAACAGGACGAAGTAGGCAATGTATTGATTCTCAAGCCTTCCACACCCGGTCTTGAATCCGTAAAGACTGTTGTTTTGCAGTCGCATTTAGATATGGTGCCGCAAAAGAACACGGCCATCACGCACGATTTCCTGAAAGACCCCATTGACGCCTACATCGACGGCGAGTGGGTGAAAGCCCGCGACACAACGCTGGGCGCTGACAATGGCATCGGCGTAGCTTTGGCGATGGCTGTACTAACAGATAAACATCTGAAACACGGCCCGATAGAAGCATTGTTTACCGTAGACGAAGAAGTCGGTATGGATGGAGCCTTCGGCTTAAAATCCGATTTCCTGAAAGGGCGCATCCTGCTGAACTGCGACTCGGAGGAAGAAGGCGAACTGTTTGCCGGATGTGCCGGCGGCGCTGATTTGAATATCACGTTCAAATACAAAAAAGGAGCGCCGCTCATTGAAGGCGATGTAGCCGTAAAGGTCACACTGACAGGGTTGAAGGGTGGACATTCAGGTGTAGATATCCATTTGGGACGCGCTAATGCCAATAAACTGATGTTTCGTTTTCTCAAGGACGTCATCCGCAGCTTCGGTGCGCGACTGGCGTTTATCGAAGGCGGTTCGATGCGCAATGCCATTCCACGCGAGGCAATGGCTGTCATTACCCTGCCCAATGATAATGTCGAAGCGCTGTGGGAAATGATCGCCGACTACCAGGAGACGTTCCGTACCGAATATGCAGGCATTGAGACGAATATCAATTTCTTGGCCGAATTGACCGCGCAACCCAAGTCGTTATTGCCCGAAGAGATTCAAGACGATTTAATCAACGCGATTGAAGGTTGTCAGAACGGCGTAATCAGCATGTTACACGATTTTCCGGACACTGTCGAATCGTCGTCCAACCTTGCGATTGTGAAATCGTCGCAAGGATTGATTGAAGTGAAAATTTTAGCGCGCAGTTCGTCGGAAACCCGTAAGGAAGCGCTCTGCTCGTCGCTCGAAAGTGTGTTCTCGATGGCAGGCGCCAAAGTCGAGTATGGAGGCGCCTACGGTGGATGGCAGCCAAATATCAATTCGCCGATACTCAAGCTGATGCAGGAAACGTACGAGAAACTTTATCATAAGAAACCTTCGGTGAAAGTGATTCACGCAGGATTGGAATGTGGTATCATTCAGGGCATTTTCCCTGATATGGACATGATTTCGTTTGGGCCGGATCTGAAATACCCACATTCGCCCGACGAAGCCGTTCATATCGGCTCCGTCCAGAAAGTATGGGATTTCCTGGTGGCGACACTGGCGGCGATATAGTGTTTAATTAATAATGAACAATGAATAATGAACAATTTCAAAGCAGTTCTTTTTTTCGCTTTGGGAAAAGCAAAAGGCGGGAAAGTTCTAAATGAATGATTATAAATTGAGTGCTTCGATTTGTTCTTTGGATAAACCTGACAATTTACCGGCATCTTCCACCGACAATCCCATTTCCAGTGCTTTAATGGCTACGGTGATGGCTTTTTTCTGTTCACCTCTTACTTCACCTCTTACTTCGCCTTCCAGTTGCGCAGTAGTGATTGCGCTGTCGTTGAGTATTTTTTCATCAATGGCATGTAAATAGGCATTCTGTTCTGCTTTGGTCAGGTTGTCGAAAAGCAGTATTTCTTTGGCCCTTTCAAGCCCCTGCGCTGTGAAACTGTCTTCTATCCGGTTGTTTTTCAGATAGTATATCCATTCGTCGAGCGTATTTTTTGCCACGTCGTTAAACCCTTTTAATGAGATGATATAGTATTCGGGATAGATGTCGCCCACAAGGGTTTTGCTGTATAACTTTTGCTGGGCGGCAGTCAGTTGCAACTCGGTGTTGGTATTCAGTCCCCGAAAATTTGTATAGCCGTGATAGATATAATCATCTCCGCCAAGTCCGTAATAAACAATGTTTACTGAATAGGCTTTGCGGACATTGGAATACGGATCGCCTGTTTGCATGTAATCGGTAATGGCTTTGCTTACGCCAAAGAGCATACGGTGATAGTATTCGGCAACGCTGTCATATTGCAGTTCGATGATTACCAGTTCGCGGTCATCAGCTTCAACCAGTATGTCAACCCTGTTGCTTTTGTTGATTTCATCGGTCTTGTTGCCTTCGCTTTCGCCAATGTTCTTTATAACGATTTTACGGCGAAGCAATTCGCTCAAAAAGCCCTCCAAAACCTCGAAATTGGCTTTTTGACGCAACAGGCGTTTGATCGCCCAGTCAAACGAAATCATGCTTCGGCTTCGCTCAGTGCCAGTGTCTCCTGTCTTCATCGCTTCATTGTAAATAATGTACTGCAAAAATACATGAAATTTCCATATATCACACACAGAAAGTAGGAAATTTTACGAAGGAGGATTAATTTAAAGTTGTCGATTGTTGAATATTGGAGGCAATATGTGCAGTGCACCGATGATAAAGGTTGACAAAAAAGCAGATTGCATTGTTGAAACTTCCGAACGCTTTACTGATTTGGATGAATGTTTTTAGATGATACCGGACTGTTGCGAACAAGATTCAGGCTTGCGGATGTTCTTTTATGTATGTTTTTTTTGTAATTTTGCAGGCTTGTTTTGAATGATTGAATGAAACAGAAGGAAATTGAGGAAAACGACGCGTATATCCGAATCAAGGGAGCGCGTGTCAATAATCTGAAAAATATAGATGTAACGATCCCCCGCGACCGGTTGGTAGTGATTACCGGTTTGTCTGGAAGCGGTAAGTCGTCGCTTGCTTTTGACACGTTGTATGCTGAGGGGCAACGGCGGTATGTCGAAAGTCTTTCGGCCTACGCCCGTCAATTCCTCGGACGTATGAACAAGCCTGAATGTGATTATATCAAGGGCATTCCGCCTGCCATCGCCATCGAACAAAGAGCCAATGTACGTAATCCCCGCTCGACAGTCGGCACTTCGACGGAAATATATGAATACCTCCGTCTGCTTTATGCCCGCATAGGGAAAACGATTTCACCCATTTCGGGTCAGGAAGTCAAAAAACATCAGGTCAGCGACGTGGTGAAGCAAGCCATGAGCTATCCCATCGGTACACGCTTCGCCATCTATGCGCCTGTCATCCTGCCCGAAGGACGAAGCCTGACCCAACAGTTGGAAATACTTCAAAAAGAAGGATATACACGGATAGAAATCGACGGGGAAGTGTATCGGATCGGAGAGGCATTGCAAATGCCTCTCAACAAGGAGCCGCTCAACGTCGTATTGGAATCATCCTCTAAATCCCTTAAAGGAATAGTGCAGATTTCCCCAAACAAAACTTCCCTCGAACAGGGCAAATCTCAATCCCAAAACAAAATATCCTCACAATCAGAGGGGTATGGAGGGGCTGACCTCCTCATCGACCGCTTGCAGGTTTCCGCCGACAAGCTGTTAGAAAACCGACTGGCTGATTCTGTGGAAACAGCATTTTATGAAGGGCATGGCATCTGTCGCCTGCGCGTCTACCTGCCTGAAAAAACGGAGTTCATTGAGTTTTCCAAGAAGTTCGAAGCCGACGGGATTCTTTTTGAAGAACCTACCGATTTGATGTTCAACTTCAACAATCCTGTTGGCGCATGTCCCGTATGCGAAGGTTTCGGAAAGGTGTTGGGTATCGATGAAAACTTAGTCATTCCGGACAAGAGCCTGTCTGTCTACGAAGGGGCCGTAGCCTGCTGGCGGGGAGAGGTGATGAGCGAATGGATGCGTCAATTTTGTAACAAGAGCGCCCGATACGATTTCCCGATTTATCGCGCTTACTATGATTTGACGGGCGCTGAGAAAGAGTTGCTCTGGCATGGCGCCGAAGGGCTGAACGGGATTGACGCTTTCTTTGCGTTCGTCGAAGAAAACCTGCATAAGATTCAGTACCGTGTTATGCAGGCGCGTTACCGGGGGAAAACGATCTGTCCGTCATGCAAAGGCGGCCGGCTCAAACAGGACGCACAATATGTCAGGGTCGGAGGAAAGCAGATTTCCGAATTGGTGACACTGCCTGTTTCCGAGTTGAAACAGTTTTTTGATCAACTCCAACTGAACGACACAGAAGCATTGATAGCCAAACGATTGCTTACTGAGATAAACAGCCGGCTTCAGTTTCTGCTTGATATTGGCTTGAGTTACCTGACGTTAGACCGTCTTTCTTCGACGCTTTCGGGCGGCGAAAGCCAGCGCGTCAACCTGGCTACGTCGCTGGGCAGCAGTTTAGTCGGCTCTCTGTATATCCTGGACGAGCCGAGTATTGGTCTCCATTCACGCGATACAGCGTTGCTTATTAACGTGCTGCGCCAACTGCAGTCACTGGGCAATACGGTTGTGGTTGTTGAACATGACGAAGCCATCATCCGTTCTGCCGATTATATCATCGATATAGGTCCCGATGCGGGCAGGCTGGGAGGTGAAATCGTGTATCAGGGACCTGTCAATCAATTACAAGTCGAAGGAGACAGCCATACTATCCGCTATCTTACTGGAAAAGAAGTCATTTCCCCGCCTGCATTGAATCGTCCCTGGAATCAGTACATTTCTATCAAAGGAGCGCATCAAAATAACCTGAAAAGGATTGATGTGAAATTTCCTTTGAATGTCCTGACAGTCGTTACAGGCGTCAGTGGTTCGGGCAAAAGCTCGCTCGTGCGCGACGTCCTTTTTGAAGGCGTGAAACGGCTGCTCGACAATGCTCCGGCAGGGGTGGAATGTAAAGAAATCACAGGCGACGTGAAACGTATACAGTCCATCGAATACGTTGATCAACACTCAATTGGCAGAAGCTCGCGCTCAAATCCTGTCACCTATATCGGCGCCTACGATGAAATCCGTAAACTCTTTGCCGACCAGGCATTGTCCAAACAGATGGATTATACGCCGGCTTTTTTCTCGTTCAACAAAGAGGGCGGTCGCTGCGAAGAATGTAAGGGAGAAGGAAAAATTATGGTAGAGATGCAGTTTATGGCCGACATCACGCTCGAATGTGAAGCATGTCAAGGGAAACGCTTTAAACCGGATGTGCTGGAAGTCGAATTTCATGGTGCAAATATTTACGATCTGTTAGAGATGACAGTAGATCAGTCGATTGAGTTTCTCAGCGCACATGCCGATGCACAGACACGCAAGATAATCAAAAAATTACTCCCGCTGCAGGAGGTCGGGCTGGGATACATCAAGCTGGGTCAAACGTCTTCTACGCTGTCCGGCGGTGAAAATCAGCGGGTGAAACTGGCTTTCTATCTCGGACAGGAAAAACAGGAGCCGGCAATGTTTATCTTCGACGAACCGACAACCGGACTGCATTTTCACGATATCAAGACATTGTTGAGCGCCTTCCGCGCACTGATTGCCAAGGGACATACGATCGTGATTATCGAACATCACTTAGACGTCATCAAATGTGCCGATTATATCATCGACTTAGGCCCCGAAGGCGGTAAGGAAGGCGGATATGTAGTCTGTGCAGGCACACCGCAAGAAGTTGCTGCCTGCGAAACGTCCTATACAGGAAGGTATTTAAAGAAGACAGTCTGAAATGTGTCTGATTGTTTTTTTGTTACCAATGAACGTGATGGAGATAATAATTTGTTGAGGTGTGATTAAAACATGTTTGCATATCATAAATATTATATCTATTTTCGCCCCCGAAATGATTTAAACAAAGAGATTTCAGTTCCGTTTGGATGTTTATAGCGCAAATAAAAAAATGAAAGTATCTGATAAATACTATGATGAGATTTTTGAGTTTGCCGGACTGTGGGATTTGCCTTCCAAGTGCGGCCTGAGAATTATGAGCCGGGAGGGGAAAAAAATCGTGATTGTCACCGAACTTTATCAGGACAATCCGGGAACGTCCGTCACCCGTGCCGGCTATGCGTTAGCAAAGCAGATATGTGACAGGAAAGGAATCCCGCCTGAAGAAATGATTTATTTAGAATGTAATCCGGATACAAATTCCAAATTATCATTCTATGACGAAGAGTTTTTTGAAGTATCCTTTCCGGAAATCAAAGGCCATACGGGCAGAGCCGAATACCGTTTGCTGACGGAACAGGAAGTGCGCAAATTAATCATCGCATAATCTTTCAAGAAAACTATGATTGAATATCAACCGGCATCAGTGATCAAACGCTTTCAGGAGCAAAAACTCTCCGAAGCGCTGGCGTATGTAGCTGCATTTTCGCCTTTTTACAGGCAATTGTTCAGCGAACACCGGATTGACGTCGGGAAAATCAAATATCTCGAAGATTTACAGCATCTTCCATTCACCGGCAAAAACGATTTGCAACTCCGCAACAATGACTTCGTGTGCGTGCCCCGGCATCTGCTTATTGATTATAATACTACCTCCGGCACCACCGGCGACCCGGTAACTTTTGCCTTGACCGATGCAGATTTGGAACGGTTAGCATACAACGAGCAAATCTCTTTTCAGTGCGCGGGTATCGAAGCAGGACATGTAATTCAACTGATGACGACCATTGACAAACGTTTTATGGCCGGATTGGCTTATTTTCTGGGTGCACGAAAGTTGGGAGCAGGGATTGTCCGTGTTGGAAATGGAATCCCTGAGCTACAGTGGGATACCATTCAACGTATCAATCCCGACGTCATCATTGTTGTCCCTTCATTTTTGCTCCAAATTATTAAATATGCTGAAGCACACGGTATTGACTATCGTAATTCTACTGTAAAAAAAGCAATTTGCGTTGGCGAAAATATAAGGCAGCAGGATTATTCATTCAATCTTCTTGGACAAATCATCCGTGACAAATGGGACATTGAACTGTTTTCCACGTATGCCTCGACTGAGATGGCTACAACATTTACCGAATGTCGCTACGGATGTGGAGGCCATCATCATCCCGAACTGATGATCTGTGAATTAATCAACGATGCCGGCAATGTAGTCAAAGAAGGTGAATATGGCGAACTGATTATCACCACACTCGGTGTTGAAGGGATGCCGCTCGTGCGATTCCGCACAGGCGATATCGTCTGTTTCCATACCGAACCGTGCCGCTGCGGACGCACCTCCATGCGTATCAGCCCGATTATCGGACGTATGAACCATTTAGTCAAGTACAAAGGCACAACCCTCTATCCACCGGCCATCTTTGACGTGCTCGACGGGGTGCCCTACATCGAAAACTATGTTATCATAGTCAGTTCAGACGAGTATGGAAACGACCATATCCTGCTTAAAATCGGACTGTCGCACCCCCCCGCCTTCGATGTGATCAAAACATTGAAAGACCGTTTCAGGGCGCGGATACGCGTAGCTCCTGATATAGAGATATGTGCAGTGGAAGAAATAAAAAAAATCAACCATTCCGAGCTAAATCGAAAAACGATTAAATTTATTGATAATCGAAAAAACAAATGATAAATACCCTTTTTGACGACTTGTGCCCCTATGTGCAGGAAGAAATTTCCCCCGCCATGCAACGGATTGCAGAAAGTGAATATTTCCCGCTCATGGCACAATTCATTTTCCCTGAAAAAGATGTTGAAGAAGTTAGAAATACCGTAAGACATATCCGAACCACAGATGAGTTTCAACAGCAAATCATGTTTTATTTTAATAAAGTCGTTCTCGAACGGTCTGCCGGTTCATTCACTTTTGACGGATTAACCTGTATGGACCCGGAGAAAAGGTATCTCTTTATTTC
>Ga0209629_10004909_pt1 | contig 10020 bp, 6 predicted proteins | sample TergutCu122P5_FD_187286 | JGI IMG/M metagenome (GOLD analysis project Ga0209629, IMG submission 187286) | Cubitermes ugandensis P5 segment gut microbial communities from Kakamega Forest, Kenya - Cu122 P5 (SPAdes) (version 2) | ecosystem: Host-associated > Arthropoda: Insects > Digestive system >... | reverse complement strand
GACTAAGGGAAAGTTTTCGCCTGTCCAATGTTTTACGGAACCTCCATACAAAGTATTAGTAAACGACCATGCGGAAGTGTAAGGATCAATAGTCACCAACGGGTAAGCCGGCGCTCGTAGATCATTCGAGATTGTCTTTATACTATTGGAATCGTTTTTGCATCCAAATAGGACAAGACTACATACTAATAAAAAAAATTGATTTTTCATATAATTAATAAATTATCATACAAGATACATGCCTTACTCATTTTAATAATAATTAATAATAATTAAAATAAGAATAAAAATTTCTGCAAAGATAATTAATTATTTTTAATTATACAATTTTTTTTTTATTAAAGGGACTTTTAAAACTTCGATACAAGAGTGTTAAAAAATATATAATATTATTTTAATCAAAACATAACCCTCAACGGTATCAGCCGCGAACTGGCTAATTAATCAAAATGTATTAAACTGAACAAAATCTCTTTCTTTTTGAAATATAATACCTCAATTTTAATTACTCTTTGCATTTCACTCTTCCTGCGCTCTTCGTTCGCTCTTCCTCCGCTCCTCGTCCACTCTTCCCGTATTGACACTTTGCTATTTTTGCTTTTCCGGTTATTTATTGAATAAATCCTCCAAGTCAATGGTCAAACCTTTGAGCGCTTTCACCGGTACTTTATCATCATATTTATAAGTAGTTCCGTGATCATATTTCCCTGTTTTCTGCAAAACATACACTATAATTTCACCTTCTATCGGATATACAAGCCAGTATTCGGGAACGCCCGCTTTCTCATAAACACCATATTTTTCAATAGCATCATAACGGGTTGTGCTTGGCGACTGTATTTCGATAACTAAATCGGGAGTGCCAATACAACCTTTGTCATCTATTTTTGACAAATCACAAACCAAACAAATGTCGGGTTGAACAACAGTGTATATCTTATCATCGCCGGTTTCCTGTTTGCTATTCGGTAAGCGCACATCAAAAGGAGCATGGAAAAGTTTACAATTGCCCTTTCTTTTTTCAATAAAAGCAGCCAACCGAAGCACTAATTTAGTAGAGGCATTAGCGTGACGAGTATTCGGCGCCGGTGACATCAATCGGATAAATCCGTCGATTAATTCACGCCTTTTATCGTCGAACCATGTGAGATAATCGGCATAAGTATAACGCTTGGTTTCATCCAAATTTAAGGCATAACCGTTGCCGTAAACGGCAATCGGTTCCGATACCTTATGTAATTCAGGCTCTTTCTGTTCAGGGTAGTTTTTAATTTTCTTTTCGGCTTCCATACATATACGTTTTAAATACAAATGTATGGAAAATTATTATTATTTTGGTCTTTTTTATGGTTTTTTCTTGCTCAAGTTTAAAAAAACATCTATATTTGGCGTTGAAAAAATATGGTGTAATCCGAAAAACCATACGAGTAGGAAGTTATTAAAAGCACAAAATTATGGCAATTTACAAATGCGAATACTATTCCATTTTCTACTGATTTTTTCTTTCCTATCCTGTTTTTCCCCAGCTAAAGCGCAGCAAACGCTTTCGGAAATAAAATACAAGGCGTGGGATATTCATGCCCTGCGCTTTTATCCGTTTACGCAGCCGGCTGATTCTTTTATGGAAAAGGTTATTAGCCAAAATAATATTCAAAATAAAGATACTGTCCTGTTTCAATATGAAAAAACAGCGGCGGATTTGGCAATGAACGGACAGTTTCTTGCCGATGTAATCAACAATACAAGCGCAAATCAAAATCAATTTTTTAAATTTATCCTGTATCCTTATGTTAATTGGCTTAGTTATGCTCGACTCGTCCGGGAAGATTCACTGAATTGGAACTTAACGCTGTTTCTATCGCAACATTATTCCCAAAAAAAATATTCCGCTCAAAGTCCGCTGGAGTGGATCGGAACGGAAAATATAAACCGGTATCTGGAACAGTGGCTGGGCGAATTTGACATTCTGAATGAACGAAATAAAGTTTTATTTTTGTCTGTCAAAAGCCCGTTGGCAAAAGACGCCGGAAATACGTACCGCTACTTTTTTTCTTCCCGTACCGAAATCGATGGCATCCCTGTGTATGAAATTGCTTTTTACTCAAAAAAGTTTGATGAAAAAGCATTTGAGGGATATTTATATATTTCAGCAAAAGATTTAAGTCCGGTAAAAGCAATACTTACTCTGAATCCACGCGTGAAAAAAGCGCCGGCAAAAGCGGTACTGTTTATTCAGACTCCCGAAAAGAAAGAAACCTTGCTTACCATAGGAGATGAATTTTCAATGGGTTTGCTAATTAACCAAGTCCGTTTCAAAGAAAATAAACCAATGGATTCGATTCCTGCGGATTTTCTGACTCCGGCTCAAAAAGAAATATCCGGACTGGTTGAAAAGACACGGAATACTCGTGCTTACTCTAATCTGCAAAACGGGCTTTCGTTTGTATTTACCGACCATATCGGCATTTTTAAGGATCACTTTAATTTGGGTCCCGTTACCCAAATGCTCAGTTATAATTATATGGAAGGATTCCGCTTGCGGATAGGTGGCTTTAGTTCGGATAAGATTAGCGACAGGGCGTCCGTCGGCGGATATCTGGCTTATGGAACGGAAGATACTCGATGGAAATATCGAGGAGATATTGTTTTAACTCCCCGCTCAACAAACCGGTTTCAACTCACTTACGTGAATGATTTGAATATCCCCGGAAAAGACTGTTTGGATGATAAACGCGACCGGATTTATTATTCTTTTTCTCGATCGAATACCAAGAATATGTCGCTCCAAAAAATAGGACAATTGAGTTTTGAATCGGACGGATTTCACGGATTTTCTTTGAAAGTTCACGCTAAATATTTATTTGATCAGCCGCTTGGAACCGTTAAGTATGAAACGATGAATACCGGAACGCTTAAAACGATTCGGGATATTACAACATCGGAAATAGGCGCTTCTTTCCGTTTTTCGCCTAACGAGAAATTTCTTTGGATTAAAGGCAAACGGATCGTCTTCCATTCACCGGATGTGGACTTCAGAGTGAATCACCGGACAGGCTTCAAAGGAGTATTTGGTTCGGATTATAATTATCAAATTACCGATGCCGGCATTTCAAAGAAAGTTGATTTTCCGGTGAATGCCGGATCGTTCGACATCGGGTTTTCCGGTGGAAAAGTATGGAATAAGGTTCCCTTCCCTCTATTGTTTATTCCGGCAGGTAATCAAAGTTTTATTTTTAACTCGGACGATTACAATCTGATGCGGTTCTATGAATTTACCACCGACTGGTTTGTTGCCGGAAAAGCCGATCTGCAAATGAACTGGTCGCCGGTCAGACTATTCTCTTCGAAAAGCGGATTGAAAACTCATGCAGGAGTGAAAGCAATTTACGGACCTTTGTCCGACATGAACAATCCGCAGCTACATTCCGATTTGTTTATTTTTAATAATGGCGTCGAACCGCTAAGCGAAAAAATTTATTCGGAAGTTCATATCGGATTATCCGGTATTCTTAAATTCCTGCGAATCGATTATGCTTATCGTCTGACTTACGGACACCGAGGTTCTTTGTTTCTTTCGGCTGATATTAATCTTTAACCACTAATCCCCACCACTATCCCCTCGTTGGCAAGAATCGTATTGGGAAATACTTCCCGAGCTTCATTCAAAAGAATACTTTCATCGGTGATGCGGGCGGAAAAATGGGCGATGACTAATTTCTTTACCCTGGCTGCCTGAGCGATTAACGCCGCTTGACGGGCTGAAGAATGATAAGTTTCTTTGGCGCGTACAATATCTGCGTGACTGAAAGTCGCCTCGTGATAGAGTAAATCAACACCTTCAATAATAGGAATAATCTTTTCATAATAAGCCGTATCCATGCAATAAGCGTATCTGTGTGGAGGGTCGGCGGGACGGGTGAAAATCCGGTTGTCAATAACTGTGCCGTCTGGCATAACGAAATCGGCTCCTTTTTTGATTGCGGCAATTTGACTGACAGGAACTTGGTAAAAATCAATCATTTCCCGGATAATATGCGGACTTTTAGGCATTTCCTCAAACAGAAATCCGGCGCAAGGCGTTCGATGGTTTAACGGGATAGTAGAAACCTTCAGCGTTCGGTCTTCAAAAATCAATTCGTTTTTCTTCGGATTGTAAGTATGAAACATTACTTTGTAAGATAATTCTTTGCAAAAATAATCCAACACCGGACGAAAAATCTTTTCGGCATCGGCTTGAGCATAAATATGCAGATCAGCAGTTCGTCCCAACATGCTCAAAGTAGAGATTAATCCGGGTAAGCCGAAACAATGGTCGCCATGCAAATGTGAAATAAAAATGTGATTAAGCCGTTGAAATTTCAGTTTCATGGCGCGAAATTGAAGCTGCGTTCCTTCACCGCAATCAATCATAAACAGTTTATCTCGAAGATTGACCACTTGCGAACTTAAATAATGACGCGTGGTAGGAACCGCCGAGCCGCACCCCAAAATATTCACCTCAAACCTTTCCATTAATCATTAATCATTAATCATTAATCACTATTTGATCCCTATCCACTTGTGCATCTGCAAACTCAATAGCCATTCAGGATTCTGTTTGACTTGTTCCACGCAATAATCGATGTTTACTTTTGTTTCTGCTTGATCTGCTGTAAAAATGGGACTGAGAAAATAAAACGTAGCGTCAGGAAAAGAATCAATTGGCGGGATTGGATCGTTTTTCCTCACCGGATAACGAACTTCGTTCACTTTCGGATTGTTTTTCAGAATGTCTTCCAAATTGCCTTTCGGACTGACTACCGTATAATCCAGCAGTTTAGATAATGGCTTGCATCCATTGCTTTCAATTGCCTGGGAATATCCGGCTATCTTGAAAAACTGCAAACATTTGTCCGTAAGTTGCAAAGTAGGCTCGCCTCCTGTCCATACAATCCACTGGCAAGGGAATTGCTTGATTATTAATAAAATTTGTCCTAAAGACATCTTTTCGCCTCCTTCAAAATCGGTGTCGCAATAGCTGCAGTGCAAATTACAGCCGCTTAAACGGATGAAGATAGAGGCTGCGCCCTGTCTGCCGCCTTCTCCTTGCAGAGAATAAAAGATTTCTTTAACTTTAAGGTTCATAAATACAGGATGTTTGAGGCGTTTCACTTACTTCAACCGCATACAGTTCGGGAATTTCCGGCTTGAACCGGTCGTACAGGTATCGTGCGATATTTTCGGATGTAGGAGTATTGGAAATGCAATCGTTCAAATGACGATGGTCGAACTTTTCATCAATGAATTGCTTAACAGTCTTCAAATCATTATAATCTTTCACAAAGCCGTATTCATCCAAAGTTTCCGATTTCAAATGAACGGTAACTTTGTAATTATGCCCATGCATACGCGCACAGGGATGACCTTCGGGCAAAAGATCCAATATATGCGAAGCAGAAAATGAAAATTGTTTACTTATCTTATACACAACCAAATCTCCATCTATTTGATTAATATCATTTGCAAAGGTAAGAAAAAATAGCGAACAAAAGCGCATTGAAGCGATGCAAGTTGATTATATGTCAGGAAAGACATAAAAGGGTTTCATATTAACACTCTATTCCTCAGAACTGCTTTCTATCAATTTATCCTTTAATTCTGTATTAAATGTATAAGCAAATGTAAGCAAAACAGCGCGAGTATCCTGTTTTGAAATGCGGGTACTTATGTAATCAGTTGTTTTTGTAGTGCTTCCATATTTCATCGTATTGAAAACATCAGTCAGGGAAAAGCCCAATCGCATATTTTTTCCAAACTTTTGTTGAAATCCCAAATCGGCATAATAGACGGCAATACTTCTGCTTTGCGCCGAAATACGCGGCAAATTATAATTGAAGGATAATTGGACTTTGCTATTTCCCCAATTAAAATTATTAATCAGCTTTCCGTACCCGCTAAATCCATTATTAGAAATAGCATTTCCGGCAATGTTCCCATTTACGCTTTGTTGAAATAAGGAAAAACTTAATGTTGCATCGTAAAAATGGACGGGGTGCATGTAAAAAATATTCTCCCAACCATATCTGACGGCGCTTCCAATATTCGTCTCCCGAGAAATGTTAACGCCGTTAGGCAACAACTGCGAATACTGTTGAATGTCATTTGCTATATAACGATAAAATAACGTGGATGTTAAAGAATAATCGCTCCAATCCCTGTTATACCCAAATTCAAATGAATGAGCAATTTCGGGTTTCAAATCAGGATTTCCGCCATGCTGATTCAACGAATCTGTAACATCCAAAAAAGGATTAAGTTCATCTGCATCCGGATAGTTTATTCTTTTTGCATAACTTATTTTCCAAAACGCATCGGTATTGGAATAATAAGCTACATTTACTGTTGGAAAAAAGTTAATATAGCTATTCTTAAAAGGAGTTGCAGCAGTTTGCGAGTTGCCATTATTAAATACCTGTTCCGCTCTTATACCTGCTGTGTAACGCCAACGGGGATTATCTTTGTTGCCGGTGAAGCCGTTAAATAAAACATAAGCGGCATGCACCTGCTCATTGAATTTAAATATATCGCTGGCGCTTTGCGTTGGAACATACACATCTCCTACTTTTTCGGCTGTGAGAAAATCCGTATGCAACTTTCGGAATCGCCCTTTATATCCCGTACTCAAAATGATCTTGGATGTTACAGGAAAAGCATAATTTAACAAGGCTGTTGTGACAGTGGTATGTTCATAATCGTGAGTCAGTCCGTAATAAGGGTCGCCAATCGGATTGTTATTCTCATCAAGCGTTTGCGAGGGGATATCGGTATTTTGTTTAAACTCATCGTATGAAACGGTAATACTTGCGGAAAGACTTTTCCTTTCGTCATCAAATTTTCGCTCATAGCCAAATGTACTTTCTCCGGCGAGCGGACGTTCAATTTCCCTTGAATGTCTGTTCCATTTGGAATTTAATTGATTATCTTTCGTGTACCATGCGCTTGTCAGGGATTCGTCGTTGTCATGTCCGGTCTTGTTTCCAATGGCTTCAAAACTGAATGAGTTCTTTTTGTCAGGAGTGTAATCGGCATTGAATTTTATGTTTTGCAATTTATCGAAGTTATTATCATATCTCTCCTGAATAAGTCGATGTTCATCCTGTAAATCATAGTTCGTGCGGTCTCCGGTTATCGTTCTTGTCCGTTTTGCAAAACGGTTATCATAAGCTATTCCGAGATTCCATTTTTCGGTTTTATGGCTAAGAAAAACTGAACTGTTGGCGCGCCATTTAGAACCAAATCCGGCGCCGGCGATAATACCGCCGCTTGTGCCGCTTAATTTGTTCTTTTTTAATTTGATATTGATAATACCGCTTTCTGCGGAAGCATCATATTTAGCGGAAGGATTAGTGATGATTTCTATGCTTTCCACACTTGATGCGGCAATCTGGTCGGTGTTGGTAAAGGCTGAGTTTTTACCATCGATCAGGATTAACGGCTTTTGACCCCGCAAGGTAACTACTCCTTCTTCGTCCACATTAACGGTCGGCGTGCTTCTAAGTAAATCGGTAGCCGTTCCTCCAACTTGTGTGAGATTGGCTGCAGCATTCAAAATAAATCCTTCCGGAGTTTTTTGAATTATTTTCTGTTGAGCAACGACTGTTACAGAACCAAGCATCACAGCGTCAGATTCTATCGTTATAGTACCTAAATCGACAAGCGTTTTTCCATTAGAAACAGTTAATAATTTGGATATGGTTTTATACCCAATTATTTGGACAGTCAACTTGTAGTTTCCAAAAGGGATTTTATTCAGAAAAAATGCTCCTGTAGAATCTGTGGAGGCAAAATTTAGAACTTTTGCCGTATCCTTAACGGAAGAAATCAATATATCAGCAAATTCTACGGGAATGTTTTTTTCTAATATTCTTCCTTTTACCGAACCTGATTCTTGCGAGTAAGATGTAATTGTAAATGTAAAAAACAGCAACGCCGTAATTATGTGTTTGCGCGTAAATAATCGAATTGGTAAATTCATTTTATTATTTATGTACCTGTTTCTTTCAGTTCCTGAACCTGTTACTTCTCAATCCTTACTCTTGCATCGACTGCAATAATTCCTTTCTCGGTTGCCAACAAAGGATTGATATCTAATTCTTTAATTTCGGAAGCGAAGCGAAGCAGCGCTGATAACTGAACGATAATCTTGGCAAACTGATGTTCATCAATACCTTTTTGTCCGCGAGCGCCTTGGAACACTTTGTAGCCTTTCAGCGAACGAATCATCGAAAGCGCTTCTTCGGTGGCAAGCGGCGCTAATCCAGAAGCTATATCCTTGAAGATTTCTACGAAAATACCTCCCAACCCGCACAGAACGAGATGACCGAATTTTTCTTCGTATTTGGCTCCGGCAAACAATTCGACGCCTTTCAACATTGGTTGTACCATCACCGCTTTCGCTTCCGGAACATCCATCAGCCGTTGAAATTCAAATTCAAGATGTTCTGTTGAACGGATATTCAAAACAACTCCTCCAACATCCGATTTGTGAACCGGTCCAACGACTTTGGCTACAACAGGGAATCCCGTTTTTTCGGCAAATTTGCGAATTTCTTCGCCATCGGAAGAGACAAATTCTTCGACCATCGGAATACCCGCTGCCCTGAACAGTTTCTGAACATATTCCGGCGCAATATAACCCGATTCGGGAATACCGTCGATGATACGGCGAATCAATGGAATATCCACTCCTTTCAATTCTAAATTATTAGCCAAAGGACGCGGCGTTTTCAATACCTTGATTAATGCTTCGGCTAATCCTACTTCATCGCTGAAATTCACATGCCCTTTCTTTACAAAGAAATCGGTTTCATCCCATGCCGTACTCACCGAAGGAAGAATCGGGAAAATCGGCTTGCGGCAGGATTTCATTTTCTGATCCAGCACATCGTATGCTTCGTAAACGCGCGTTAGACCGGGACTTCCAAAAATAACCGCTATTCCGTCGATATTCTCAAACTTATTTTCGCAATAATCAATCGCTACCGCTAAATGTTCCGGTCCGCCGGTTCCAATGATGTCGATAGGATTGCTGACCGAAGAACCCGGAAGCAGTTGCTGCTTCAATTCTTCGGCAAGCGGGGTTTCCGATAATTTTGGAATTTCAAGTCCGCCTTTTGCCAAAGCGTCTGTCAAGATAACGGCAGGTCCGCCGGCATGAGTGACGATGCCGATGTTTTTTCCTTTTAATTCTTTCAGGGTAAATACCGCACCGACTGTAGCCAATTCTTCACGGCTGTAGCAGCGGACAACGCCCGCTTTTCGGAACAAAGCTTCTACGGCTAAATCGGGATTTGCCATCGCGCCCGTATGTGAAGAAGCTGCACGACTGCCCGATTCGGAAGAACCGGATTTTATCGCTGCTATCCGGCAACCTTTTCGAATCAGCGAAGCGGCGCTATCCAATAATTTTTCCGGATCTTTTATACTTTCGATATATAACAGTTTGATTTTAGGGTCGGTTTCGGGATTGAAATTTAAATCCATATATTCCAGAATATCCTCTACGGAAATCTGAGCTGCGTTGCCTACCGACCATACCGAATTGAAGCGCAAGCCCATACGGATAGACGATTCCATAATGAAGATGCAGGTTCCGCCCGAACTGGAAATCATATCCACGCCCATCGGATCCATTTCCGGAATCGGCAGGGTGAATAAACTGTGGTGATAGTGGTTCAACATCCCGATGCAATTCGGTCCGATGAGGCTGGCGCCTGCTTTGTTAATCACATCTACGATTTTCTTTTCCAATTCTCCGCCTTCATGAGTTTCCTCGCCGAATCCAGCCGTAAACATGATAAACGCTTTTACGGCTTTTTCTTTAGCCAAAACGGTGATGGTTTCCAAACAAGCCGAAGCGGGAATAGCAATAATTGCCATATCTGTTGGAGGAATGTCATGAACCGACGGATAACATTTCAAACCCTGAACGGTTTCTTCTTTGGGATTGACCACATAAAGATCGCCTTGATACTTGCCGTT
>Ga0209629_10004908_pt1 | contig 10020 bp, 3 predicted proteins | sample TergutCu122P5_FD_187286 | JGI IMG/M metagenome (GOLD analysis project Ga0209629, IMG submission 187286) | Cubitermes ugandensis P5 segment gut microbial communities from Kakamega Forest, Kenya - Cu122 P5 (SPAdes) (version 2) | ecosystem: Host-associated > Arthropoda: Insects > Digestive system >... | reverse complement strand
CTTCAATGTAGTCACCAGCATTGTGTACAACCCGTTGCCAGCGATGTGGTAGTCGTAGGATACCTTTAGCAGCGCCTGTTGTGTTGATAGTTCGAATGGAGCGGTCTACCGCCTGGCAACGGGTTGTACACAATGCCGGTGACTACACTGCAGGACAGTAAAACTTCGAAACATATATCTATTTTGTATCAGTTGTGAATAAATAGTTGCCACTATTAAAGTTCCAACCCTCGTATTTAAAAAGCAGAAGTTTTGTACTGTATATCGCAGACAAGGGTGTCTACTGTACATCGAACACGTCAAAGCAAACCTATCATGAAAAGTGCGGCCCTTTCCAAAAAGAAATCATTTTACTTTAGTAAATTTTATCTGTACAATTTCATTGCTAACACAAAGTTTAAAAACATAGAATTTAATTGAACAAAGAGAAACGTATATTGGTTTAAACATCAATAAAATGAAAATGTTAAACATTTTGAAAACCGATATGGACAAATAAGAAATACGATGGAAAAATTGAAAAATGAAGATAAAAATAAACATTGCTAATTTTGTTATAGGTTTATACTACACGTCACTGCATGTCATTCTTTCACTGGGAGGGTGAGCCTCTGACATAGCTTGTTACACTGGTGGGTGTAACCCTAGGCTGTTTCTCCCGCTGCCAATACAAGGAACCGTACGGTGCATTCATTGTTTTGCTACAACGCTTAAAATGCGGTTCGCCCTATTCATAGTGTTATCATCACCTAACCAAGATATACAGTGCTTCATAAAATATTACAACTCTCTGCATCACTAATTTACAACGAAGTGCAAGGCAGAATAAGATTCATACATGCTACCATTATATTTTCCAAATACATAGAACTATCGCTTATTTTTTTCGAGTCAATTTTAATTCCTGTCACATAAAAATGCAGAAACCGAAACTTATAATTTTTAAACCAGCTCATCTTCAAAATTTTTCCCAGTATATGTTAAAGAGTTCTCGTTAGGATCTACAATGTTCACTTCACAATTTTCGTTATTAAACATATTAAGCGAAATAAATGAACCTAAGAATAACGAGGTACAGGAATTGGAGGCAGCTGCACAATGAGGGTCTTCATTGTGTACAGTCAACACCAAATGTTATCTGTGTGAAAAAATTAAGGATAATGAGATGGATAAGCCACGTGGCACATGTGGGAGAGGAGGACAGGTGCCTGTATGATTTTAGTGGTAAAATCTGAGGGAAACTTATTATTTATTAGACCTAGACATAGATGAAAAGATAATTCTAGAGGCAATCTTAAAGAAACCTTTGGGAGGGTGTGGATTGGTTGATCTGGCTCAGGGTAGGGACACGTGGAGTCCTGTTGTGAAGACGGCAATGAACATTAGGTTTCAATAAACTGCTAGGAATAAGTTGACAGACTGAATAACTATCAGCTTCAGAAGAAACCTCCGCCTCTTGGAGTTAGTTATTAATGAAATAAAAAGTTAGAAAACCGGCTTCTTATTCAGGCCATACCGGGTTGAATTCCCGTCTCAAAAAATAAATATTCTGATTTGAAGCCTTTCTTGTCTTCTTTAAAATTTTGGGCTATGACTAAAATATGTGGAAAGGATAAGAGGGATTAGACATAATAACAGAAGGATGGATCAATTCTGAGTGGAAGTTCTTACCCAGAATATTATAATAGAGTTATCCTTGTTAAATTGTGATAGGATGTTGCTGATATACATCCTTCTGAACTTTACATATATTCCGACCGGTCAAACATGCAAATACCACAATTAATTTATCCAATATGACAGAGTCCTCGATAAGCTGATAATCATTTAATTGAGGAAGACGTTCCTTCACTCTCCTTTTATATCAATCGAAGGTTTACAAGTTCCCTTCACTGGACTCTACTATAATAATTTAGGGTTCTGAATATTAAAATGCAAAATAACATTTATTAAGTCATTTCCGACCAGAGCTGCTACGTTGCTTATTAGCATCGGAATTCAGAACGTCAACGTAGCCAAGTTTTACAATAAAAAGTTATTAAAACTGGGGATAAATTTTGATTTTTAAATTCTCTTCTTATTTACATTTGCGACATGGAATAAACTTTTTTTCTTGCAAATTAATTAATTTGCCAGTGTTTGATACTATGATGATACCAATTAAGCGTCATGCAATATACCCTTCGTTGAAACTACAACGAATGTTATTTATCGACCACTTGATACTGCTAAGAGAATTGGACGCCGTCCTAGACGGACGTGGAATGCCATCTCACGGAAAACGAATGAAACTCGTCGGATAGCAGCACAATATATCAATTCTTGGAGAGAGGTGGAAACAATACCTACTGTTGTATTCACTTTTATTGCTGCCACATGTTTCTGTGCAAATATTATCTGTATTATTAAACAATGCCATTAATGTTTTCGAGATCTGCAATAAAATATTATTAAGTAAAAACAGGTAAAGAAGGAACGTGTTACCGGGAGATATGATGTGGAAGATAGCCGCAAAATTTTGAAAATTCTGACCAGGATATGTTACAAAATAAACAATGTGTTATTGAAAGTTCGTTTGAACAGAATTATGAATAGAGATTTGGAGGATAAGAGCAGAGAGGTAGAAAAAAATTTCATAAATACCCTCAAGTTTTTGAGAAGTTATTAAGAGTGGTTAAGTCCTCATTACTCAAGGAAAAGTTTCAACTTTTCAAAACTGACATGTTTTTTTAAGCAACCACAAAATCTTCTGTCATCAAATTTAGCATTTTGCGTTTGAGGGTTTCCTACATAGCCTGTACTTTCTATTGTTTGATTTCTGTTGAACCTATTGTAATTAATTATTTTCCTGCAAGAGCATTATTTAGACAAACGTATCTAATACGTAACAAATCAACATTGCAAATAGCGGGCTACAACCTCATATCGAGCAATATGTATATTTCGTGCAACGTGCAGTTCCTCATTCCATCTCCGTATGTGAACCACTACATAAACCCAGTCATTTCTCTAACTGGTTTCCTTTCCTCTCTCTGTGAGGACCTTCGTTTCTCTGCTGGAGTTTTAAACCGCAAAATTCCATTTAGAGTCTGCTTTATCAGGTACTTTTATTTGAAATGTTTCGGATCGAAATTGGCTGCTGCAGGAGGCACGTGCAACCACAGACGGCGCCCAGTTGTCTGGGAACGATCGAGCTGCTCCTTCCTTTCAAATAAAGACTCCGTTAACTAGTTCGATGTCTGTTGTGCGACAGAGTTAGTGTTTTGGGCCAAAGTTTTAATTACTACATTAACTAATCACAGCCGTCTGTATACGAAAACTCCTCTGCCCTTCACTGTTGCATACGAGTTATCAGAAAGTTGCAAAAAATAAGCATAATAAACTTGAAGTGGAGGAAATATATTTCTCCGAAACGTGTGTGTATGTATATATAAAACCAGTTAAACTGCGTCATGTCCCAGAAGACAGTATACGTACATCATTGTCACCTCCGTATGAAACTCATTCTTTCGTGCAGAAAATTTATTCATTATATTGTCAATAACATCACTTTCAGGGCGCTGTACATTTTTCTTCACTACAAGGCTCTAAATTTCTTAACAACACATATTTTCGGGAAATCCTTTCCTTACTTAGTATTGTGTAATATTTCTGCAAGAATTTATCTTAATTTGCTTTGGCTACTGGATTGATATTCGCTGAATTTTATCATTTTGCAATACCGCTTATTAAGGTAAACATTCTAAAATTACACGCCTGAAACGTAGACTGACAGAGGAGGGAAAAAGTAATATTTTGAAGAATAAATATGTTTAGTGAGGAGCTCCTTAATTTGTAATCATCACCACACGCTAATAGATTAATGAAATCAATGAGAACTGGAAGGAAGGGTCATGTGGCACGTATTGGTATGAGGAAAAATGCATAATTTGTTTTGGTTGGGTAACCTGAAGAAGAGGGACTACATTGAAGATCTAGTCATGAGTAGGCAAATAATATGACAATGGATCTTTTGTACATAATATGAGCTGGCGTGGAATTGACTCCTATTTCTCAGGATACAGAAAAGTGGGGGGGCTCTTGTGAACAAGGTAATGAGGAATAGCGTTCGTAAAATGCGGGGACTTTCTTGACCAGCTAAGGAAATTCTGGTTTTCCAAGGCAGACACGGCTCCATGGAGTTACTTATATACTCGTAGTTACTTACTTATTAATTAGTTAGTTAGCTACTGTCGGGTAACAGGAATTGAAAATGATGTAAAAATAACTTTATCAGGCCGCAGAGGAGCGATGAAGATCGCAAAGAGTCTCATTCATCATAGACTGTATCCGAGTTTAGCTCAGAACCCAAATCTACCCGAAAAAATGTTGGAGTAGTAAACACGGGTATCACACTCCACATCCTGGGACGGACCTCTCTTAATTTCTGTAGAATTCAGTAATTTGAGAAGACATTTACAAGAAATGGGGTGCGTGATTTCAGGTATCCGCCGCGACGTATGTGAGATCAGCGCTGTTATGGGATTTTACACAGCGTAGAACGGTAATTCCGTACGGAAGTTTCGGGATAACCGATCGGTCGCGTGACTGCTTGTCCCTTTTTACTACAATTCTACACTACGTATAATCCGAAAAAAGCGCAGATGTCTAAGAGTGGATTGTGTTCAGGAAAAATGGCACATTTTAGCCCGCTGGTGTCATTTTTATGAGATTAAAGGCACTATACAAAAAATGTACACTTTCAAATCTGAAACCACTTGGGTGACAGGCAATGGAGTCCCCAGCAATACTCGACTTTGTCGTCAGAAATCCAGATATTTTCTGTTCGGATGCATAGAGAAATTTCTGCTCAAAAAAAGACTCAGGAAAGCCCGCACAATCGCACGCTCATGAAGTTAACTTCTGTTCCGCGGTTTTAGATTAATCAAGTGTGTTGATTCCACATTTAACTCTATGGTGGAAAGAATGTACTTTTTCGTGTATGAAATTCAGTTCACACTCTATATAGATTTATTTTGATAAAAGATCTGTTTTTTGCCTACTTAAAAATTATAATATTAGGCCTAAACTTGGCAAGGATCCTTACTGTATGTTTTGATAACAGAAAGATACAGTTGATCTAAATAAAATTATAAATGTAATTAACGCTAGTAGACCGAATTTTTGCAGTGACGAGTTATTTATTTGAAAATAGAAAATCTTCCTGCATGATAGAGTGAAAATTTACACAAACAAATTTACACTTTTTACAGGGAATTAAATTCGTAAATCGCGTGGAGATTTGAGGATAATTTGTGGCTTCCCTTGACATTCATTTTAGGTGAGAATAATCATGCGACGTGGGAGATGAATAAGGACAAAGAAGAGAAAGATAAGTAAATTATGAAATAATTTAGAAACCCAGACACGATTTATTTTATGCATTCACGATTAGGCTTTTTTTTAGCTTACCATAAAAAGCACAAAAGGAGATCCGCGAGAGAGTTACAGCTTCCTTGATGCATGACAGGAAGGTGATCAGAAGGGCTTTGTTTTGGTACTTGAGAGAGCTGAGTTTTAGGACAATTTATTACGACTAGTGGAGGGAAGTCAGTTGTTTTCTGTTTTGTTTCCCACTTGATGATGCTTAAACTTATAATCAGTCCTAAAAGAATAATGCGACAAAGACTGCTTATGTAATTGCCAAAATACGAGTAATGTGGTACGTTAGCACACGTAAACCCTATTAATATCATGAAAAAATAGAAGATAAATAACTTAATAATTACAAGAAATTGAAGCCTAGAATTCAGCTCATGATAAAATATAAATGACCAATTAATTAACAACTGCGCTGTGTCTTCGTTCATCACGTCGATAGAAGAACAACGTATATTTTTGGGTTCTCTGTTCGAGCAATGTATGTAGCGTTTGAAAAAACTAGCGGAACCTAGTGTATAAACTTACCTGCACAAAGGAATACAAAATGTTAGACTCTGGACTGAATAAAGAACAAAGGAATTTTTTTACATTTCTCTAATTTTTGTGGTTTAGTTACGAACTACTATCAAGATTTAATATTAGTCTCTATTAATATACCGGAACCAGAATGTGAGATATTAAGTGGACTGATTGACACAAATATCTGGACCCCAAGTAGCATCCCCACAAGGTACAGCAGTCCATAATGTACATTAATAACATGTTCTAGTTACAGACTTCTACACAACACAGACGAGTTACAAAATATGTGGCGTGTTTTATGTTATTTCAGACTTTCTGCCTTTGAATACTAGGAAATTATTCATAAATATTTAAGGTTTATAGCGTAATTCCTTAGGGATTATTATTTGATAAACAAAACATCATTCAGGCAGAGAAGTGAAGCGTGGAATCACACTTAACATATCATTTTTCAAGTTAGTGATAAGGGAAATATATGAGTTACGAGAATAATGTGGAAAAGCAGCGGAGACATAATGTGAAATTATGATCAGCTCAAAATAATTTTAACAATCAGCAGTAAGAGTGACGCGATGTGCAGTGTGTTATATACACAGAATTAGCTGTGCAAACATTGTATAAAATAATAAATAATTTCAAGAAAATTAGTGAATTAAAGCGAATTTGTAAGCATAGTCTTAAAATATTTACTTTATCGAACCAGATGCAATTTGTTATCAACCGTACGGCCTAAAATTACTATATTTTGCACGCATTTGCGGGTGACGGTTTAGAGTTGTTTAATTCATAACCCTACCATGGCTACACGTAATGTGGGGATGGCAGGTAGAGCATAACAGATAAGGAATATGTGACTGTGTTTGATATGTGCCTCGTTGCATAGTGGTATATACAGACGCCTAACATTGGTTTTATTCTAGTTTGTGTTTGCAGATATAAATTTGTTCGTGAAGCAATAGTGGACTCTGCAACGGGAAGCGATTTTGGGAACACTGTGTTCGCACTAGGGGTCATGGCGCTGGCATATTCAGGTAATTTAGAGTGAAGATCAAATTTGGTGTTAATATAAATATATTCACTTAATTAAACTGAAAGTAGTGTTAAATCCTTGTAAGAGCCTACCGAAGACAGCATACGAAGATCTTCCTTTTTCAGATCAGGTGCTAATTGAGTAGGATCAGGTTGGAAATTCATTATCTATACACAAGCAACTCCATTATATTTTTCCATCCACTAAAGACTTAGACATAATTCAACAACCTACCGACTGATCAGTGTATGAATTAGTTGATAATCTGTGTTTCTCACTAAAGAGTAGCTAAAGAGAAATCAAATTCAATACCAGTAATCAAACATATTTTGCTGCCACTTCTTCATCCATTATCTCAATTACATAGGATTAGAATTTTTCAAACAAAATACAGATTTTTTTTCACAATGATTCTGGCATCGGTCATACTTTTTTGAAACGTTTTAGGATGCTGTATTGCAGGCTATGTAACATCAATTGTAGGAAAACTTCTGAGTGGTGAATTGTAGAGGATTTGCAACGAAGCATTTTTGGCTTACTGAGGTACTATTTTAACTTTTGTCCAGACCAAGTGAGGACAGCCACAAGAATTCCAGTGAAGATAGCTGGTGTCCTGATGGAGACTCGAAAAGAAGACAGACGCTGCCGTAGGTCAGGCTGTTAATCGTCGTCCTCTTATAGCGGAAAACCTGAATCATTCCCAGACCAGTCGTTATGTGATTTGAGACACACCAGTGACACTGGGACAAGTTTTAGTCCGAATACTTCTGTTTCCCCAGTTAGCATCATTCCACCCATTCTTTCTATCCTTCACTCATCTAAAGCCGATAGTATATAATTTTAGCAATTAGCAGTATTCTTCAACTCGACACTTAAAGTAAAATTCCAACTGTCTCTGAGTGTAACTGCAGAGGGAATCTGCTGCATCAGCCTTTGCGGAATGGTGCCAATAGGATTCCCTGTACACATAGACTTTCTTGGAAAGGAAGTTTGTGTTTAAACTGAGCACAGTGATCTGTAGGTGCTTAAATAGAACTTGCATATAGTGGCGATTCCTGACCCGGAGGTCAGTTCTCGGAAGTTTTTACAATGCGGCATTATACCATTGCGCTTGACATAATTTCCACTGCTTTCGAGGAAAGCGTCTAAAATTTCTTTGTCCACTCGCTGTTGAATTAAAATTATTGACGGCATAATTTAGTCAACTATCTTTTCTGCTTTTATGTTCCCAATCTCCACTTACTGTACTCATAATAATTGTCTTTCCATAATGAACGACTTAGACTTCTTCTATTACATTCTTCTGATATTAATTCCATATATCTGACTCACTTCATTAAATTGTAATTACTGGTATCGGATTTTTTCCTCCCTCGCGAGTTTGTATATTCAGCGTCCTTTTATTATGAACCTTATATTCCTTTGCTCATTACATTCTTGACATGAGGATATACCCTATGTATAGTCCTATAGGCCTACATAATCCAACGGCAGTATATCATTAGTCACGTGATTGTTTCAATACCGTGGAACTTGAGAGATTCAAGCCCGCCAAATATTCTTTGCGGAAGATTTTAAATCCACCCCCTAGGGAAGTAAAGCACAAGATTTAGTTTTTAAATCCACCCCTAAGGTATGTTCCTACAACGAATGCACCTGGGGTTAAATGAGGGTGGTTTGTTTTCCCACGAAATGAGGCAAATGAAGGGAAAGGGAGGATTTTGAAGGAATAATAAACTGCAGCATAAAGGGGAATGTGGGCAGAATGCATGCAGATATTACCATCCCTCACATGACAGGGGTTGCTTCAGCATGCAAATCCTTGCTTCCCCCTTCAAACACATCCGTTTCAATATCACCCTCCCCATACTACCCTGACCATTTTACGAAATCGTACTGTTACTCCATGAATGTTTGCCGGCCTGACATGAACGCGTACTGAAACATTATCAAACAGGAAAGCCTCACTATCGAAATTTGTGCATGTGATGTCACATAATTCTTGTTCACTGCTGAACGTAAATATGGTGTTACGTCATTGCGTTATCTGTCGTAGAGATCCGAGATATCAGGAGTTATTAAATGGACCACGCGTTTGGAACCAGGCCTACAAGTAAGGAGAATACGCCGTTGACGGTGGTCGCGAGGTGTATGGAAATTTGTTTCTAGCCCTCGGACGGTGGGTTTGAATTTCACAAAGTCCATGGATGTATGCACACCTTGTGCAGTTGTAAACCAAATTTAAAGTTAGGAATAACTGAAGACCTTGGGCCTTAAGGGACTGTAGTGCCAATGCAGACGAGAAATAATACAGCAAAAGTAATTATGCGCAAATCTACTAACGGAGCTGTCAGATTATAGCAGGGAGATATTGAAATTATTTTTAATGATTTTTTTAATGCTTGGTTCATTTACATTTTTCAGACTATACAAGGTGTATATACAGTACTTGGCCAAATTTCAGGAGTGTGTTCCCCACACCATAACAAGCAAAAAATTTCATGTCATTGTATGTCCGCAAATATTAAGGTTTCGAGGTGCAACCCAACAGCGTGTTTACCTCAAAACCTTAAATTTTCACCGTAGGGTATCTTAAAAATCCTCGCTTATTCAACTCTAATTTAAAATGAAGAGACGCTTAAGAGATGCACTTTTTATGCTTGTCGAAAATTTTGCAATTCGCCGTGATTTTCGAATATTGTGACAGCCCTTGTTCAGGCATGCCCAAGCGTGCATTGATTCGGGTGGAGGATATCTTGAGTATTTGTTATAAATTTGAGTTGATAAACAGTAATAACTCAACAGCTTGAAATTGGGCAAGTGCTTTGTAAATGTATTAATTCAATGTAAATAAAACATTACTTTTTCAAAAATAAAATAATTAGAACGTCGAACACATCAATTTTTTTATTGTTGATAGAAGTAGGCTACATGTTTCGACACTTATAGGGTCATCATCAGACCTTCTATTTGAAACAAGTCTTTAAAATACTGCGTACATTACTGGGATCCCATTAATGTTTACAAATAACAGGGAGGCCATTACT
>Ga0209629_10004907_pt1 | contig 10020 bp, 9 predicted proteins | sample TergutCu122P5_FD_187286 | JGI IMG/M metagenome (GOLD analysis project Ga0209629, IMG submission 187286) | Cubitermes ugandensis P5 segment gut microbial communities from Kakamega Forest, Kenya - Cu122 P5 (SPAdes) (version 2) | ecosystem: Host-associated > Arthropoda: Insects > Digestive system >... | reverse complement strand
TGTAACAGCTGTCAAAGTTTCAAACTTCTCTGGCCATTATCTCCGTAACCGTTCAACTTTGGATATAGGTGTTTTGGGTTATATCGGTACAGTTTAACTTAAGGAACACTCTCCCGAAGTATTGCACATTCCTCCTGGGACACCCTGTATACACGTTCCACACTGATGACTTCCAAAGGAGACGTGTCTCATTTTATCAAAGTATTGTCACAAGTCCTAAGAGGCCTGTTGTTCATTTACATTTTCATTACATCAGAGCTGTCATCAGTTACCTTGGATTATCCTTGTTGCTTCCAATCTTCTTACCTATACAGACACTGAATAAGGTCAGTTACACATCCTCCAAACATGTGTCTCCTCAGTTCAAAAGTACACTGTTATCCTCACCTGATATGTGTATGGGTCACAGAGATCATCATAACACGTATCCAGCGGCTGAAGGTGTGGGTATCTGTTAATTCTCTTTGTATCAAGCGCTGATGGTGAGCCTGTGTTTTGCAGGTCACCCTTTGTCGCTTGGTCCATATCTGCTGCCTTGCTGCGAACACAAAGTTGCGTATCCATCTCATCAGCAACTAAAAAGACTGATATCACACATACAATAGCAATAATCAACCTATGTCTGTCAGCCTATCATTTCCAATCACACACAAATGATATCCAAACATGTAAAATATATTTGACAGCACCCACAAGAATAAAAAATCTGAGAAAAGTGGCACAAGTTCAAATTTACTGTAAATGTTTGGGCAATGCTCTATATTTCACATGTTATAAATACAGAGAGGTATATTTATCATGTCACCGAGTACTGTGAAATATGAACTCAGCATATGTGGGCCCGAGAGATGACAGCTGCTCGCTTGTTGCATTTGACAACTGACGAATTGGAAATAGCAATAAATTAGTCACTTCTTACTATACATAAACCTCAGATGGTCTCAGCATGCTTGTGAGATATATTTCGTTGAAAAATATTGATCACCCACAATACTTATTTCAAGTATGTGTCACAGAAAAAATGTAACTGAAAGTTTCATCAAACATGTCCTGCACCAGCAGAGCTGCATGAAAGAACAATGTACTGAATAATGAAAAAGTTTTGAAATACAGGTTCCCTGCTCAACAAAAACAAATACGAAAACTTGGAACACAAAAAGGTACAATAATGTATATTGGTGTTCAAAAAATCTCCATGCAGTTCATAAAGTTCCTTTACATGACATTAACATCAGTCTCCAGTGTAAGGGGAGTAAATGCAGGAGAAAAAGCTAGCTCTCAGTTCCTGATGGAGGGAAGCTCCACATGCAATAATGATTTGTGACAGCTGCCATGCTCAGGGACATGTTAAAAAATACTCCCTGCAGAATGTCAGAGATATACTGGTAAAGACAATGTTACAATTAACAAGTCTGTCATTTTTGACACTGTCCATCATCTCTGTTTCTTCCAATACAACAGATGTGTTGGGGGGGAAGGGGGTCCTAAACAGTTCCACCTTATAGAAAAATGCTGCTCTCAATCACTGGACAGTGCCCAAAATAACATTCATGTATACTGATATATAATATTTTCACAGACATTTTTAGACTCCACAGAATTTCCAAACATCAGGCACTGAATGCTGAAAAATAAATCATAAGTCAGGTAGAAAATGTATAAGAGAATAAAAATATTTACTCTTATTTTCTTGCTTTCTAAACCATGACAAAACATGTTCACTTGTAACTTCATGCACATGCTGCCCAAACTTATCTAATAAACCATGAGACCAAGTATCAGAAAAACAAAACATGTACTGTTACACTTAATATTATACTGTACTTATGTAGCACCTGTTTCTGGCCTCCAACTTTGAAGCCTGAAGATAGTACAGTGCCACTGTCCAGAAATCAATCTCGGACTGCTCACCAAACAGTTGCGCAGCTATCAAACTTCTCTCAGCTGTACCCTGTGGGCAACACTGCAGGTACTGCAGCTGCTCTTCATCTAGCTGGTCCAGCTGCTCTTTCACCACTATGTGCAACAAAAGCAGTGCCTAACCTAAGTTCATAGTACGGATGCTTTCTGTTCAATTTAATGACAATTTCAGTTGACAAGATTATATCATGAAATTGAGTGACAAAGGAAAAATGAGTAAGAAGCAATGGTGAAATGATAATGACTGGAAGGAAAATCCATCCCACTGCCACTTTGTCCACCCTAAATTCCACATTAAGTGACCTGGGATCAAACCAATGCCACCATGTTGACAGAACAGCAACTGTCTGATAAAATAAAACATCTACACATACTTCCATGCCTCTTGTATTCTGTATTACAAAATAAATATATCAGTATAAAACTGTTATTTCCTTTAGTGTAATTTTCCATATAGGAAATCATGTAGTGTACATGTTTATAAATACAGTGCATTAAGCATGTCTGACAAAGGTTTTACAAGTCTGAAATGTCAGTTTTACTTCACACCTAGAAACCATTCAGCTCAATTCCCACTGTTCAACAAATACCATCCCCAGATTTTCAATTTGTGAATAAATTCTTAAGAAATGTGGCACCTTACAACACCTGAAAATGATATTAATAAACTAAGATTACATCTCTGAGGAAACACAGAGCAAATTAAATTCAAGGAATGGTGGCTACAATTCATTTCAAAATATTTCATCTTCTTTCCTTCCATCTAAAAATGTAAAGGGTAAAATATAAAAATGATCTAAAATAATTCAACATTCCTACATTGCAACTCTTGCTCTGAGAAACCATCTCCAGTAGAGAAATCAAACGAGTATGCATCCCTCCAGAATTGTGCAGACAGCAGCACCTGGAGATTAGTAGCTGCAGACACAGGCAGGAGTGATGGGCAGAACACTGGATCTGAAATTCGTTCCAACATTGCGGATTAAACATTTGCAAGTAGCATCACCTTAACACTGATAATAGATAACAGATAGTGTAAATTTGTACCTTGGAGTTCATAATCCATGAGTGGAGAAGAGCTTGTAGCCAGAATCATGTCCATTATTCTCAGACATCCATCCTGAGTGGCCAGCACTGGTTTGTCTGATGCAGCCCAATCTATGTCCAAAACTTTAACCATATCTTTGGGACATTTCAGCTGTGAGATTCTTTCATATTGCTGTAAATTTTCAACAGCATTATAAATTGCAGACACTTGAGACAGAAATACACCAAATCTATGTAAGAGTACTCTGACCTAGAACTGAAAGGATGAACCTCTCTGAGATAATTTAGTTACTAGAGATAAGAAATGTGATGTGTCACAAACAGATGGAACACAATTTATCAACAGAGGCTTCTTGAACATCCTCTTTACTAAAACACAAACCTAGCTTAGTTATGGAAGACAGTTCTGCAAACATATCAATGTGGCACACTGCTGTTAAGTTCTAGTGTCAAAAACCTGCATGTATTGTTATGTTACACAGATGAACCTACTCAAAACCATTCATCCTGTAAAGTTCGGTGTTTTAATACACTCATACATGCCACCAGATATACCATAAAACAAGTCAGGAAATGTCTGCAGTCTTACAGTTTTGGAGCATGTGCCCTGTTATTGTCTGTATATTTTCAATTTGTGAATATCATCAAGAAAACTTACAGCATATGCATTCCAAGTTTCAGCACAACTTTCCACATTTGACACAACACATAATTCGTCATCCTTGTGTCTTAGGAACAGATTTACTCTTGATCATGCTCAGTCTTTAGAGTGGAGACTGACTGTGTCTCTGTGAGATAGGAACCAAGACCAAAGAAACAGTTACCGGTTTTAAGCAATGAATTGTCAACTGCTTCTTCAGTCTCAGACTGTACATCATACAGAACACAATCTGCCTCAATTATAAAGACCGGAAATGATGATATACCATAAATGGACACAAGTCTTCATGAAAAGTGCCTGAAACTCTTGTTTGATTTTGACTAAAATTGATATGTTTTGGCAAAGGTTAATAAACAACCTAAAAATAAAACTTTACAAAACTCTGTCCAGTGTGAGCTGCACTGTTTGGAACAGACAGACAAAATGAGGCTAATAAGTGCTTTCTGCAACTGCAGCATGAATATGCGCCTAAATTATTAACACAGACTGTTTTTGCTTGTTCTGCATGATTCTAATAACAAGCAATATTTGTTTCCCTAAACAGCATTAACTGACTGGTCTTAACAATGAAGCAATGAGATAAGAACTGAAATTTTAAGCACCAGGTATTAAAATTACAGCAACTAAAATCATTCTGCCTTTCATGAAGTTTTCTCTCAAAGAGGCCTGGCTATCATACCCAGAATTTTGCAATTCACTATCCCCCTGGACCCAACATGAAGCTACAATGTTTGGTGTCTTTGGATGAAAATATTTTAAAAAGTGTGTGTGGGTTAATTTTCTAACACCAGCAAAATTTTGGTTTCTTGCAACATTTGACTGCACCTTCTTCAAATCAACAATGTCAACACCATCACTGAACAGAATAAGCAGCTTGAGATTCCCTTTGCCTGGAGCAAAGCGCATCTTCTTGATCCACCCGCGACCTGTGTGAATATTCTTAGAAGTGTGGGCCTTCAAGTCCCATATGTTCAGCATACCATCCACATCACCTTGTACAATCTGATCATTTTTAAATGCTATACACGTCACTGTTCCAACACCTGGCTGAAATAAAATAAAACAACTTCTAACAGTTTTACTCAAAACACAACAAAATGCCTATTTCATACAAAGACAAACAATAAATTAAATTACTTCATTTGTCCAGTGTTCTTATAATAATGTCAAGCAGGACCTGTGTTTAACTGAGCAATATGCCAGGAAGGCATATGGGGAAAGAATGATGTCTTCATGATGCATAATTTACACACCCCTACTTCATGACAAGAAATTCTTGGTGGAGGGAGGTGAAACGGGAAGGGAAAAAAAATAAATGTCTTTTTTACCTCAAATGTTTAGCCACAACTTATTGTTCAAAAGATGTGAATACACATTAGTAATCACATAATTTGTAACTCCACACTCCCTTATGTCTAGAGGTTGTGGCTTCCACTCAGTAAACACAGGCACCATGTCTCAAAAAACTGAAAAGAGGTAGAGAGGAAGCCATCACATAAATGTTACTGCCCATGGAATTTCTGTCAGGTGCCCTGCTTCATTCAGCTTAATCAAGAAATTTGTATCCTTCAAGTGGTCTTATGTTACAACAGCAGCAACAAGAAGCAGTGCCTTGAAAGTGTCAAACATGAAACATGAAACATGGGGAACAGGTAGTAGCAGTACCACAGTGTCCAAAATGATGGTTTTTGCAACATCATTAAGCTGCAAGAAACAGAAGTGATTCATTTTGCAGCCATTACCTAAGCATGTTCTTCCTAACCTGTACTTCATATGCAGAGTTATTCTCTCTGAAGTAGTATTCATACATTTTCAGCACCATATCTTTCTGACAGAAATTTCTGGGTAAAAAGGTGCATGGATTATGTACATAAATAGAGTTTCTCATTCAGAATTTATGTTTTTTGCATACTGCAGGTATTAAATTTCCATATATTCACATGGTGATAAATAACCCTCAGCACAAATACACTAAATACTGTACCTCTAGCGGTATTTTAATGCCATCTCGGACAAAATTTCCTTCAACTGAGAAATGGTGGAGCTGACTCTCTGAGTCACTGAACACAAAATGTTCTCTAGCAACCAACTGCTTATCAGGACCATCTCCTCTCCCTGTAACAAGTGCCTGTATTATAACCTGTTCACAGCACTCCTATGGCAACATAGAGCAATGTGTTAAGAGTCTCACCAAGTTCCCCACCAGGAGCACTGGCTGCTAGGTTTGTGGGTTCAGCCTGCTCCTTTTCTTCAACAGAAGCCAGCTTCTTCTTGAGAGACTTGAGGTTATGGATTGGAGACCATTCCTGCAGGTTTCAGAAAACAGCTCTGATTATAAGGTTTAGTAAATGAAGTCACAACATGAATTCTGGTTGTTACAAATAAAATCAAATGAATAAAAGACAGCATTATTTCCCACGATTGTGAATGCAAAGTACTGCCAATTTGGGTGTGACATTTTCACCGAATTTCTAACAAAAACTTTTATCAGAACTTCAGTCATAGGGTGCAATGCCTGAGCAAAGGTTTCAATGCAAGAGATATGTGAAGAATGATATGCAAAATTTTTAGTGTTTACTGTATGTGCCTACACAGTGCAACACAGTGTCTCAAAGCACCATTACAAACTCCCTCAAAATCACATCCAGTCATGGTTGTGGGGGACTTCATGGTGTGCAAAGAAAAACAAATGCTACAAATTACATAAAATATTGATAAAAACCAGGTACCTTTTTAAATTAAAGCACTAACTTTTAACACTTAAGAGACCAGCTATGTGGCCTGACACCAATAGTACTTAACTAAATAAGTGAGACTCACCAGAGCCGAGACAGTAGGAAACTTCTTGGGCATGGTGCGTAATATGCACAGGTTACGTAGATCCCACAGCTCAAATGGTCCATCCTTCAATATTACAACAAAATACTGCCTGAAATAACATACAAATTATATAGGAAAAACAAGAATTATAGGATGAGAAAGAAAAGGGAAAAAATGACACCCAGTTCTATAGCATCATAAAACCAGTCAGTCATGTAACTGTGCCCAGACATGTTACGTACCAGTTGGCCAAAAACGCATCATATGGGAGGGGTCCATATGGAACTTCAATTCCTTCTCGGTTTTCCAGCCACACTACACATATGCAATAGTAAAGTTATTCTGATTTCAGATACACAATGGAACTCACGTAAAGACAGGCTAAATTAGATGCTTGTAACCTGGTACTCACTTGAGTGGAGACACCCGCACCATGTCTATAGGGGGTTCATCGCCCTTATCTGTTCTTAAGGGCAAGGAGTTTCCAGTTAGCGTATCTGTGAGAAACAATTCGTTGCGAACTTGCCCTTGTGTGCTGCTCACATTTGGGTAGGCAAAAGACAGGAAACTTGTTAGATTTGTCCACTCTATTCCCCTGTACAAAAACATTACCTTATTAATATACATGTGTACCATAACTGTTTATCCTAAAAGGAAAGTTTATGTGGACAAACAATTGACATAGAAACCACTGGGAAATATGTAAAACACGGATAGAAAGAGGGACTTTAGTTCAATTCTGTTGGCAGCAGAACAGAGACAAAGTTGACAATAACAATCCAACACACAACAAAGTGCACGATTTGGTATACAAAACATTTAAGTGTACTGTGTGCACAATGTGAGTGCAACAGGTCATTCAATTGAAGACATGCCTTGACCCTGCTGCCAAAATACCAACAGGTGCTGTGTGGTACTTGTACCTCATGCAATAACCATCACAACAATTTCAATGACCTTTTTCTGATGGTGACCGTAGAGAACTGACAAATGTGATGCTTGTGGCTGGCCTGCTAACACCCTTATGATGTACACTCCCACTTCCTTGAACTCTCTGTATCAGTGCAGAATTCTGTTATGTTGGAGCCTGTCCTGGGTTGAACAGCCTCTTGAATTCATGCCATATATGCAAGATGGTTGTTTTGCATATAAAATCACATAATCTACTTTCTGTTTGACACTTGTTGCCATATTTGTTTATAGGCTGCTGTCAACTGCACTAAACAAAATACCCTCCTCCTGTTCACATTTTTCATGTTCAGTATTAAGGCTAATATTCAAAACCCATTCCATACCTGACAGTGTAGGAATGGACAGTCAGCTCCTTATCAACTGTGCCTGTCGCCATATTGATAATCTGTATGAGGCCAGTGGTGGTTCCTGCAGCCATAAGAGGCGTATATTGTTGCCAGTTGCGAGTCGTTAGAGGCGGACACATTCGTATCACGGTCAGTGGTGAGGCAGCTCCTGTCAGCATCCCCATCACGAGTAGTCGCAATGGTGGTACAGGAACACCACATTCCTAGTTGAAAAAGTAAAGTGCCCATGGTAAGTCACTGGCTCCAAAATATTCTCAACCATCTAACAGTTCAAATTGTTCTTGGTTTATTTAACAACTAGTCATATCCCCAGTCCTTGCCCCAATGGCACTGAATCACATTATGTGTGTGACAACAGCTTCTACCACACTTACAAATATTTAAATTATATACACAAGATACATCAATATAGTTTAACTTTTCAGAACAAGACAATGAAAACAGCAACAAACAGCAAATGCTGAGAGTCAAGGTAAGGTAACATCAAGCTGTTACTGTTCCTAATTACACACCAATCCCTGAAGACTATAGTGGGAGTTGCAATACGGCTTCCCACCTTCTTTATTTCTGCACTTTGTGGAAGTGAAATGTCAGCCTCACGCCCTAATCATTTAACCTCAATAGAAATAAGACCTCGTACCTATGTGATAGGTGGCTCAATGGTATGGAGAAAAGAAAAATCCCCCCCCCCAAAAATCAAACCCAGATTCCCTGGTCATCCAGCCTGTACTCTAGTCAATGTACTGAGTAGTAAATACTGGACAGTCTTTAGATGAGAGTTTTTTTTTTTTAAGGAAAAGTTATTTAATTTATGAAAGAAAGAGTCCAAGCCATGTAGTGTACAGATTGTGCTGATGGTGTGTTACTGATATGTGTATTGAACTTCCTCCATTACCTACATTTTGTTCAAATGCCCTACAGAAGATGGCAATGCTTCTGACATCAAGTAAGAAACTAAAACATGAAGCCTACTCCATTAAAACCATTAGACTGTGCATGTCTCTAACTCAAAATCTTGCACTAACACAAACCATGACAATGGAAAGAGTCCCACACATGTATCAGTTTAGTATAACATTGTGTGTTCTGTTCAACTTACATTCATTAGTGGTCCCACTAGCTCACTGAGGGTTTCCTTGCGTTGAGCGCAAACATTGGTTTTACTGGTGTTATCTACCAACAGATTCGATAATATACCAGGGCTGGCCACCAGGGAGAATGGTAGTTCTGCATTGGCTGGACGCATCTCCAGGAATACAATCTTTCCAGTGTTCATGAATAAAGCTACAACAGGAAATAAATGCAAGTCCTCATATCTTATAAAAAAAACTGCCCATAGGATTCTGGTTTTCTGATATGGTACACTGTGCAGCAGAGTTAACAGATCCCACCATTTCACAAGAATATAGTGCCTTCATCTTGAAGGATTCTGAAGTCCCAGAAAAACCAACAATGGAAGCAGGGACAAATATGGGGACAGTAGTTCCATGGAAAAGGATGGAAAGGACAGACAAACTAACTGGGATAAGTTTGGGTAGTACCAGACAGCGGCATGGCCAGGTTCTTTGATACTTGGGGCCAGTAGTCACAATGGCCACCCCTTACACAAATTATCTACTTTTAAAAAACCACAGCTGTTCACTGAATATCCATTTTCCCTGGCTCAATAATTTAAAATTTCTTGATGGCAGAAAATCACATTTTTTTCGTTTAAAATATTTATTTTTCCACCCCTGGGACTCTGCCACATGGGCAGCTGCACCATTTGTGCCCCCTGTTGCACCTTTGATGTCAGGTAGTGGTGAAGGGACACTGAAAAGGGGTGAAAAGCTGGACACTACTGGCAAACTCAAATCTCACAGACTTTACATACTACATTATGGAAGAGTTTCAACATACTACATGTGTGTAACAAATACACAACAAATACAAGCTGGGTCTATGTTCTGGGTGAGAACCTGCAGCAAGGAATCTATACAAGGTGCCAGTGCAAATCATGAAGGCATTAACTCTGAACTAATATTGTCTGGAATCTTTCCGATCACCTCCTGTATGTCTATAGCAGTCACTTTTAGCTGGGGAAGAAATGAGTACAAGTAATTCACACAGAGCTCCAATGAATTTTTAAACATTAAATATCTTGTACGAGGGTTGGAACTTTAATAGTGGCAACTATTTATTTACAACTGATACAAAATAGATACATGTTTCGAAGTTTTACTGTCCTTCAGTGTAGTCACCAGCATTGTGTAC
>Ga0209629_10004905_pt1 | contig 10023 bp, 9 predicted proteins | sample TergutCu122P5_FD_187286 | JGI IMG/M metagenome (GOLD analysis project Ga0209629, IMG submission 187286) | Cubitermes ugandensis P5 segment gut microbial communities from Kakamega Forest, Kenya - Cu122 P5 (SPAdes) (version 2) | ecosystem: Host-associated > Arthropoda: Insects > Digestive system >... | reverse complement strand
TAGCTCAGCTGGTTCAGAGCATCTGCCTTACAAGCAGAGGGTCGGCGGTTCAAATCCGTCAACGCCCACAAACTGAAAATCAGGCACTTACAAATTTTGTAGGTGCTTTTTTTGTTTTATATGTACACACAATTTGCACACAACTTTGGGTTTATTCAAACCAATCACTTTGTTCTGCTTTTTGGATACATTCTTCTAAAGAACCTTCGTGAAGCGTCATCCATTGGTTGTTGTGCCTATGCCAATCCAAAGAGCATCTGCGATAGTACTTGTCGTATATGGTAATTCGGGCGTATGGAAATTCCAAATATTTTCCGTCAATCAATGGAGCTGTATAAGTTACACCTTCTGCTCTTATCTGTTCGTAAAGATGGTATAAATATACACGTCCTGCTCGGATTTCTATTCGCGATACGGCTTCCCTGATTTTTGTGGTTTTCGCAATTATGCTCTCTATCTTTTTCAGTAAAAAAAACTTTTCATCTTGCGTAATTTTTATGGGGTTTTGCACTTTGCCCCAAATCATGTTTTTTCTGTTCATTAAATTTATCCGCTTATTTTTTTATTCTCCATTTCCTTGCTGATTTTCATTGTTTCCACGCTGACAGTGCAAACTCGCTTCAATAAATCTATCACCTGTTCTTTGTAGTCTGCAAAACGATAGGTATTAAATTTCTCAGCAATAGTTGGGTCTTTGGGTTTCTTTTCCTGATATTGGTCGAGAATCCATTCCAAAGCGCTGCGGTTGCCAAGTTTATAATTCCACGCAGTTGAGGGAATCCCGTGCAGTTCTGTTTGTTCGTCTAAGACAATAATCCCGGCTTCTTTATCCGCTTTCAGTTTGCACCTCACCCCGTCCTTCGGACACCCTTCTCCAAATGGAGAGGGGACGGGGGAGAGGACTAACGGATACGGTTCAGCATTTTCATAATTGATATGCAAATTCATCAGTTGTTCGCCCCACTTTGCCCATTGATGAAAATTATCGTAAAAGGGGATACGTGGAAATTCACGCTTCAAATTCATTTCATATTTTTTGCAATAAGCGGGATTATGCAATACGGCATAAACATAGTGGAAAATATCGTTTTTAGTAATAGCAAGGGGATTAATCCCCTTGTTAATCCCCTTGTCATAATGATTTACAAACTGTTCCAATCCCCAATCGGTGATGTTGTCTATACGGTTGCCCTTTTTGTCATAACGAAAAAAGGGAAGGCTTCTTGTATCCCCGTTATAATGTAAATCAGTTAAAGTATTTGTAGCAATTATATTGAAATCTTTGCTTGAAGTATGGTTTACATTTATTAATAAATTTGGCTTATTAAAACGCTCTCCAAAAAAAGAAATATGGTTTTCAGTCAGTCTATCAATTAAGATTTTGTTTGCGAAAAAAACTTATTTGTAAAAGGTCGATAAGATAAAGCAATTAAATTGTTTGCATCGAAAATGATAGTCTTTTTGTTTTTAAATTTATTTTTCAAATCGCGACTCCATTTAATAACACTCGGATATTCTGTATTATTATTTGATAACAGGTTTGAATAATAATCAATAAAAAAGTCAATTTTCTTTTGCAATACATCTTTACTAAAATCATATACCCACTCATCTCTGTTTGTAGAGATACCTAATCCATCGTATTCAAATATAGATTGTGACGGATTATATAAAGGCAATAAACTTTCAAAATCATTATCCGCCAGATTAATCCAATTATTTTTTTTATCGGGGCGAATAATTTCAAAAGGTATATCTTTTAACGGATTTTCACCAAGCCATTGCAACTTTTGTTCCTTGCGCCAAAAATCATTCAAAACGGTATAATGTATTTTACATCTCCTCACTCCCATCCCCTCTCCATTTTGGAGAGGGGCAAGGGGAGAGGATCTCTTTACCAGAAACATAATTGCTACTCCGGTCTGTATGCCAAACACATTGTGAGTTGTTCCTGCAATTTTAGGATTAGCCCGCACATCGCTCAGCGTATCAATAATATAAGCAGCATCAAATTCCTGCTGAATAGTTTTTCTAAAACCGTCGAAAGTGCGGCTGTCTATAAAACTGCGATTGGTAACAAATGCTATTATGCCGTTGTTGTCCAAGCGGTCGAACGCCCATCGGTAAAACCGTGCATACATATCATACACTTTGGTTTTCTGTGCCGTACTGTATTTGATAAATGTATCTTTGATGCGCTGGTCTATTTCGGGATATTCTCGATTCTTGTTGTTATCGTTTTCATTTGCTTGATTCGCATTATACGGCGGATTACCGATGATAACCGCTATCTTTTTCTCGTTCTGTTTTTGAATGCGCTTGCTGTTTTCTTCCGAAAAGAAATCAAGCGAACCCTGTTTCCCTTTGTAATTGAATCCCATATTGTCGAGTGTATCCACAAAACACAGGTTTTCAAATTCGACATAATGTCCCATTTTTTGTGCGTAGGTAAACTCAATATTCAGATTGCTAATGTAATAGGGGAGAATGGCTACTTCGTTGGCATGTATTTCATTACGGTATTTGTATTCCAATTTTTCTTTACGGATATGGTCAATCAGGTCGCAAACAAAAGTGCCTGTTCCGGTAGCGGGGTCAAGAATTTCTACATTGGGGTCTTCTAAGTATTTATCGAAATGCTTATGCAGCAAATAATCAGCGCTTTCAATCATAAATCGCACAATTTCGTTGGGGGTATAAACCACGCCCAGACGGTCGGCGGCTTTTGGATTGTAACTTTTGTAAAATGTTTCATAGACGACTTTTAGAAACTTTTGCTTTTCGTGATGGTCGGCAATACCTGCTGCCGCTGCATTGATGGCATCGTAATAATGCTTGATCCCGTGCAGCGTATCGCGCCGAAGGCTTCCCGTAAAAAACGTAGCGATGACCGTTTCGAGTTCACGGGCAATATTGTTTTCTCGGTGGAACTGCGTTTCATCGAAAATCGTATTGAAAATATCCTCAGTCAGAATATGTTGAATCATCATTTCCCGAATATCTTCGCGGGTAATATTCGGATTAATACTCTCGCAGCAAAGTGCCAGAAAATCACGCGATTTCTTGATAAAATTGGTATTGGACGTTTCGGCTTCAATAATAATCTTCCGAATCGTATCCGTCACTTTGGGAATATCCTCTTTGAACAGTTCAATCGCCTTTCGGAAGTTCTGCACTTCGGGACGTTCAAAAAGAAAAAATTCTGTCAAAAGAATATGCAGGGTCTTCTCATCGTTCAAATAACAGCGCATCGCTTCTGCGCCATTCTGTATCAGAACTGCTACATTGCTGTCTTCAAACAGGATATTGTCCTTTGGATAACCTTTTGCAAACTTCTTTTGGATTTCTTCGTCGATGTCGTCGGCTTCATCTTTACTTTCCCAATAGCCCCAATCCTGCCGGAGACTGTCCTTTAGCGTACCGTCGGGAGTAACCGTTTTCCCGCTCGACGTTTTGATGCTGAGTTCGGCAACCATTATCAATCCCCGCTGACGGGCGTAATCATTCAGCAAGTTAAAGAAAGCGCTGCGAATAGCGGTTTCTTTCTTTGTGCCGCCATAGTCTTTCAACTTTTCGACTTCGGCTTGATATTGGTGGATGGAGTGGGACATAAATATTATTTTTGAAATACAATTAAACTTTCTCTAACTTTATCAATACCACCACAATATTTTGTTTTCCGCCTATAAATGTGTCGTAAGATTTCTATTCTTTTTAACTTCCATTTATTTCGAGTTCCTATCTCGGCTAAAATTAAATCTACAGGAATTTCAACACCTACATAAACAGAATTAGCAACAACTAACCATAATTCTCCACCTTTTTTTGCTTTAGTCAATAGGTCGACCAACACCCTTTCCATATCCTCAAAGTAGCTTTGAATCATTGTAGGAATTTGCTTACTCCAAATATTTTCCGAACTGCTTATTTTTTGATGAACCGAATGATATACTTCTCCAAAGGTGTTTGATATAGGTTTGGGTAGTGCAATTTCTACATGAGAGCGAATTGTTTTAAATCTTAATTCTTTTAGCTCTTGTTGATTCGTAATAAATTTTCCTAAGAACAATTCTGGTCGGTATATATCTGTATAGTCAAATGAATTAAGATAGGGCGGAGAAGTAATGCATAATTTGTAATTATGGGATAACGACTTAATGCTTTGTCGTGCATCACTATTTATAATAGTGGCCTTTTGTTTAATTATTGAACTATCTAAGTCCTCTTGATTTTTTATAAGACGCTCCTCTAATGAGTTTATAAAAGTATCTCTGTTGAAATTCCGTTTTTGCCAATTACTTCTGTATTTTAAACATTTTCCATCTTTTACTGCGTTACAATTATCCATTGCAGCACCAATTAGTGATAATTGAAATATTTTCCGTTGTGCATCAGGAAAACTTTTTAAAGCTTGCCAACCTCCCTCAAATGAATTCAGGATATCGCTATTAAATAGCCATTTGTTTCTCCCTGATTGTTCTGAAAAAGTAGAGAATGAACATAATGGAGATATTCTCCCTTCATATGCTTTTGACAATACTTTATCAAAAGCATATGAAAATTCTTTACTTGTAAAGTTTTCTAATTTAGTATTGGACATAAAAGCAACAAACGGATTCACTTCAATACCTATTGACTGAATATTATTAATTGAGGCAGTTAAAGTAACAGTGCCATTACCATTGAAAGGGTCTAAAATACAGTCGTCATTTTCTATTCCAACTTTTTCTATAGCCTCCTTCACTAAATTTGGCGAAAAACCTTCCTTATAACCATACCATCGGAATCTTGGCAAAGAATGATAATCTATGGCGTTAGAGGAGTTTTTATTTAAACCGCTTTTAATTATTATTTTTTCACTTATCATATTGTTTTGAACTTAGTTCATCCGCTATAGCAAATGAAAGATTTTTAACTCGCTCGTCTTTGACCAATTTCGCTATATCCAAATAATGAACAGCTATCTTTTTTAGATACTTAGAGTTTTTTTCTGTGTTTAAATCGGAGAGTATAGATTTTAAAGTATCGCCAAATTTAATATAATCGTTAGTTAATTCTGACGAATTATCATTTAGTGTCTTTTTTATCACCTCTTTACTGTCCTTCAAATTTTTGTCAACAATAGCGTCACTATCAACTGGGTTAATCTCATTTAACAATAATCCTATTTGTCCTGAATAGAAATGCAGGCTTGTAATATTAGATGCAATATTACTTGATTTTAAGTCTCCAATAAAATTCGAGAATTTTTTTTCATTCTGTTCCATATTGCTTTGCTATTTAAAGTTGGTTTATTTGACTATTTTCTAATTGTAATTTTCGTTTTTCAAATTCATCTACTAAGGGCTGATTTTCTCTCTGTAAGATGTGAGGTAATTTCTTTATAGCTCGCATTAGTATTTCTTCATCACAATAAAGAGCAATTTCTCTGCCTAATTGCATTGACTTATTTATACCACTTATATCAACATTTGCGATTTGCGTAATTTTATTTTTTAGTCTATCAGAGTCTTCTTGCGTGAAATTATCTATAAATTCGATGCACAAAGAGGGCAATTCTTCTTTTGCTAAATCAAAATTAACCTCTTTCATTATTTCATAAATATTACAAACTCGCCTTGCAGCAATATTATGATTAATTTTTCTATCAATGGTATCAAGGAATATTTGAACTATAGTAGCTAAACCAATTTCAATATCTTTTTTATTGTGTTTAATAGAAAACATCGAACTTCTTAAAATTACCATTCCACCAAACCCAGCAATAATAATGTCCACGCCATTTACCTCATCCAATGTACCTTTAGCAAAAAACTTAATTAACGATAACGCAATAATAGAAATTATTCCATTGAGAATAATATAAGAAATAACATATCCTCCCACATTAACCTCAGTATTGTTTAGTGTGTTTACGCTCTTCTTCTGACAGTTGAAAAGATAATGCCATTCTTTGTATCGTAGCAAAAGTTCTGCAAGTCCCCAAAGTGAACCAAACAGAAAGACAATAATAACATTTAAAGCTACATTCATAATCATTTATTTTTATTTAAATATTTTTTAATCAACTCTACCTCAATATCCTTACTTTGCAAACTAACATTATGCTCTAATAATCCTTTGTATTTGACATTTTGTTTATTATATGGATTTTGCGGTTCTGAATTTTTCTCAAATCGAATTTGTCCGATTCTCATACCGGGATATAATCGTACAGTAGTGGGGCCTGCATTGTATATTTCAAAAGTAATGACACCTTCAAAGCCGGGGTCAATAAACCCAGCGGTCATGTGAATCTCTATTCCTAACCTTGCAAAGCTACTGCGCCCTTCCAAATTACCACAAATAGTATCTGGCAATTGTATATATTCCATAGAATGACCAAGTAAAAATTGTCCCGGAGCGATAGTGATATTGCCTAAAAAATCTAAATCTATCCTTTTTGATGATTCTCTAAACGAGTAAGTATTTTCTGAATCCGCAAAATCAATTATTCCATATTGATCAGGATAAAAAACTTGAAAACTCGTTCCTAATCTTATATCTACAGAAGTTGTTCCTATCTGTTTTCGTTCTTTATCTTGAATATTCTGCCCTGTGTACATCAAGGGAATAATTTTAAGTTCATCCTGAAATATTAATGATTTAATTTCTTTATCAACCAGAATGTTCTCTGTTTCAGAAATATCAAAATCCTTGTCATTCAAAGTAAATAACTTAATTTCACCAATTCTTGTTTTTTCTCCAGTCAATATATCAAACCATTCAGATACTTGAATGGATTTCAATACAGCCTGGTCATGGCGAATAATTTTCTTTTTAAGTTCATCATATAGAGTTAATATATCGTTCGTTTCGCAAGTTTCATCGAATTCATTCATTTTATCAAAAGAGGATGCGATTAACCCTTTGGGGATAAATGGTTCTTTCTGTGAATCAAAGGACAATTTTGCTAACCAACTTGCTAAGAATATTTCTTGCACATAAGTTGGAATTTCTTCGTATGTTTCCTTAGAATTCCCGGTTCTAATACCTGGGATTGGCAAACCTTGTTTTAATCTATCGGTTAAAGATGTAATTACATCCGATTGGATTGTTACATATTTAGTAATGATTTCTGTTAGATTGTCGCTAATTTCCTCATTTCCCTTTACTTGTGCAATTCCTCCTTCGGATTTAAAAAAGACATTTCGAAAGAATTCGTCAAAACTATTATAAATGTCATTTAGCACAGAAAGTTTTTCAAAATTAAACTGATAATCTTTTTGCACAAGCTCCATCAACTCATTACATTTGTTTATGTGGTTAGAAAGTATATCATTATATAATTTCGGAAATCTGCGCCTTATTATGGATTCAATTAAAACAAGTCGTAATTGATGAGGTGGATGTGATTCTATATTTGTGTTTTTACAATTATTTAGAAAAACAATAAACTGAGAAAAATAAAAAGAAGGTCCTATCAATATACAAGCAAACAAATCACAAAAACACTCAGTTAACCATTTTAATAAATCAGGAACAACATTATTTGTATTATCAATGTTTTTTGCAAAAAAGGATTCAAAAATATCTTTCTTATTGATATTTCTTCCAACAAAAGATAAAAAATCTGTTTCAATATTTTCTGTCGTAAATTTTATATTTTTTGCCAATAAATGATGACACATTTCATGAATAAGAGATGGCCATCTAAAAGTATTTGAAGCATCAATTCTTGGAATGGTAATTGGAATGGGAGTTTTATTGCTGTTTTGTTGTTTTTCTAAATTCTCACAAGCTAAATTCAACTTTCGTCCAAAATAATCTTTGAATTCAGACAAATAGTCATTTTCTGTACTTTCTCCAATTGCTTCATTAATGGCAATAGAAATATCTAAATCTAAATCTTTTTCGCTCTTAAGTTTAATAATTTGTTTTTTTATTACTCTTTCAAAACGAATTAACTCAATAGGTTCATGTGGTCTCGGAAGTATTGACAAGTATTTAGTATGTAATTCATTAATTATTTCTTGGGCTGTTTCTAAATTTTCGAGCAAGCTACCAGTTTCATCTTTGTTTGAAAAAATCCAAAAAAACAACCTTGATAATTGAGTTTTAAAATCATTTATTAGAGATTTTTTATTTTCATTATCATGGTAGAATTGTTCTTTGATTTCCTCTAAATGAACATCAAATCGAACAATACGCTCTATTATCTCATAAAAAAATATTGATATTGACTTATTCATTGTAGCCATATTTAAACTCTGTTTTTTCTGCATTGTTTAAAATAACATTCAAGGTAATTTTATTTAGTTTTAATTTTTCATTTATGATACTCCTATTTTTATTCAGTTCCTCTTCTGAATTGATTTTATCATTCATATTGAAAAAAGTACCTTCAAGCACAATAATATTGAGACACACCCATTCAAAATAAGAAACACATCCCATTTTTATTGTTAAGTTTTTTTCACCTTCTTGTCGGGATAAATGTTCTAAAAAAAAATCTATAAAATGAGGTGTAGCAGGGTATCCCACCCTACAAGATGTTATATTTAATTCGATATTTTTATTATTGCTTAATGCGTTTTCTTGCACTAACCTTGCTTTTAATTCATTAACAAAGTCTGATTGATACAATTTGCGAAAACTATAATTTTCTACTACATTTATAACTAATTTATTATTCATAATTTTAGAATTTTAATCGTCCATAATAATAGAACCCAACGTCATTTTTCGTATAATACACTCTCTTCCGAAGTTCTTCATGATTAAGGGAATCTGGAAAATAAAAAAGAGATTTAGGCATCTGCATCATACTTTTGGCATCAAAAAAAGATAAATCCATATTTATATTATGTGCCCCATCAATAATCATTGTCATCCCAATACCTTTATTTTCTGCTTTTCTTGATGTAGTATTGCCAAGAGTAAATGCCCATTTGTACAAATCGGTAAGACTTCCATGTTTCCACATATCTGGTCTTAAATTTTCTTGCGGATTTTCTTTTAAAAATCGTCTAACTTTTTGAGCAATACCTATTCCCATATCAGAACAAGAAAATAAGATTTCACCATTTTTCGTGTTTGTATTTTCTAATAAGTCAATACCAAAAAAAGCATCTTTTTCAGTGTGATCTTGACTATTTTTTGCAATTTCAGTAAAAACACTAAACAAATTATCCGTTTTTATATTATAATTATCTAAAATCGATAAAATATTATTATCTAACCATTCAGAAAATTGTTTAACGGATTCCCTTTCTTTTATTGGATTATATTTTAAATGGAATATCGGGAAAGCCGTTCTTTTTATACTCAATTGTTCATCAAACGTGATATGATTTTTTGTATTTATATTGATTTCAATGAGTTGAGGTTGTTCAAATAAATCACCATAGTATTTCCCAAAGTGAAAATAACTATCTAATATAGAAAGAAAGCCTGAATTTTGCATATACTTCTCTACATGTATTGCTTCAGGCACATCCATAGAATCTTTTTTGGGCATAATTAACTTAAATGGACGAGGATGTTTATCCCATAAAACAAGTGATATTAACTTCTTCAATGTGATTGTAGCTCCTGACGAATTAATTCTTTTCACATTAGAAAAGTCAAGATTAACCACCATATTTTTATCCTTACTTAAATGATTAGATGAATAGGGAATGATAGCTTGAGAAATATCATCCAAATATGGCCATATTTTGATGAAGTTCTTGTCCTCATTATGTTTTATTTCTTCATTCATCATAATTTTATGATTGCATATATTATAACGTAAAATAATAATTTTTTATTTTCTCCGCCATTATCTTCCTTCGCATTGCCAAAAATTCCTGATAATCGTGTAATCCCATTCTCAATATTTCTGTCGGAACGCAATTCATCTGCAAGTTTTCAGTTAATTCTGCTTCTGCTAAAATACCGCTTATTTGCGGATTATTGCTTTGTATATGACTTCGTATCAAATCAAAATATTCTTTCGGTGAACGATTGCCGATTTTTATGTTTACTTCCGACTGCATATAC
>Ga0209629_10004904_pt1 | contig 10023 bp, 1 predicted proteins | sample TergutCu122P5_FD_187286 | JGI IMG/M metagenome (GOLD analysis project Ga0209629, IMG submission 187286) | Cubitermes ugandensis P5 segment gut microbial communities from Kakamega Forest, Kenya - Cu122 P5 (SPAdes) (version 2) | ecosystem: Host-associated > Arthropoda: Insects > Digestive system >... | reverse complement strand
TGCGTGTGTCCGAAGCGCTGGCAGCACTTGCATTGCATAGGGCCCTTTGGAGCCACGTACGACTCCACCGACACTCGCAGGCCACAGAGTTCGGAGATTGAGCGCACCCTGGACACCTCAGGCCCTCGCGCCACCGATACAATGAAGTGGGGGTGAGAGGGCGGTCCTTGTTGGGGTCCTGGTCACGACGGCCGGAACGCAGCTGCGTGACCCCCTGGACATGAATTCCCAGGGTCTCGAGCTCCTCCCGGACGACGCTCTCAGGCATGCCACGGCCCAGGTTCTTCACCAGCAGCCGCGCACAGCGGTCCTCCGGGAGCGTGGTGTGGAAACTCACACCCTCCCCCCATCAAGGGACCGCAGCGCGCTGACCGCGGCTCTGAAACCGTTAGCGGTTGACGGTACAATCATCAGCTTCTCAGCCTTAAGTTGGGCCGTCAGACCGCCAGGGCAGGACGCCCGCAACCAGGCCAGGAAGGCACGGGTGTCGCATGCACCTGAAATAAAAATGGGGGTCTTATTAGGACGCTCCCCTGCAGATAAGCAGGTGTTGATCACCTGGGCGTTTGGAGTGGTGCCATCTGGCTTGTCGCTCAGAGGCCCGGACATGTCGTTAGACATGCGCCTATTGACCGTCTCGGATGAGACGTCGGATTCAGACGGGTCTGAATCCATGGCTGTGGGCTTCAGTGGCCCACTTGGCTGAAGAGGGGCGACGGACCCAGCCAAGACAGCTGCGTACGTCTCCCCTCCCTCCTCGGGGGGGCACGAGGTGCCGTCTGCAAGATGCAGCTTGTTCGCCCGTGACTGCAGGCAGAGGCGCGGACCCAGCGCCAGGTGCTGGGCACCTAGTGGCGGGCTAAGACGAGTCGCCCAAGCTTGCTAGCTCGTTGGCTTTGCGCTTGCCCGCAAGCAGACTCAGCAGACATTGGGGGCTCTGATGCGGTCAGTAACCGTGTGAGCAGGTGCTACACGACCGGTTAGAAAAAGTCTCCTCGCTCGCTGTCCTTAGGTGAAGGGTCAACCACACAGTCAAATAACCAGTTCTCTCTCGGCTTGCTGATGTTCAATGCTCCACTGCCAACTGCCAACTGCCTCAATCCAAATGACGAATCCAGTATCATGGAAATATGTAACAGTGGGAGTTGGGAGGTTATAATCTGATATGGTAGATGTAATGTGTGTGGTCAGGGGATACTGAGATGTAAATGTAGAATTGTTAATTGGAAATATGTAACAGTAGGAGTTGGGTGGTTATAATTTGATAGGACTGATGTGATGTGATGTGTGTGTGTGTGTGTGTGTGCATGTGCGTGTGTGTGTGTGTGTGTGTGTTTGGATAACTGCTGTTGTCATTAATTACCAAGTAACCTAACCACATATTGAATATTTATGAATGTCTTATTCGCATAGAAGTCTATTTATGTGGTGCGGCAAGAAGCCGTGATTGCACCACCTACTGCTCTCACGCTAGCGGTGTGTTCCTGCCAAATGTAGGCGAGTGACTGCTGCCTGTGCAGCCAGTTGGCCAGAGAAGCGCAGTAGGAGGCGCAGCAGAGAGGCGGACCAAGGGTAGATCTGACAGGAACACGTCATGGTGCTAGCCACAGATAATGCTAGCTCATTCAGGGCCAGATGCTGTTAGCTGCTAGTCCTGCAGATGAGCTGTGAATGCCTGGCAAGCGATGCTTCGCAACTCCTGATGTGTTGGGCAGCTTGGTTGTGCTGCCAAACGTAGATACTCCTTTTGTTAGCAGAGAATGATTCCTCACATCTGATGAGCAGTAAATGCTCTTACCCCACTGAGGGGAACTGAAGGCTGGCAGAAGCCTGGACAGGCCGCCTTTTATCCATTGCTACCACTGGACTGCCTGCTGTGCAGGTAGAGCTTGTAGACATGGTAGGGCGAAAGACTACCGATTGCTTGGTTGGTGACGTGTGGCAAGGGCTGCATCTGGACATGTGGGGTGTTTCCACTTCAACATACACACACATATATTTATTTAATTATTTATGTATATATGTTACATAGTAACCTAAGCCACAGCTAGTGTTCACACAATCATTCAGGTCACAGTTTGCTGATTTGTTTTAAACAGATCAAATGGGCCGCTATTTTGAGTAAAATTTCAAAATTTTCTACTGAAACAGTTAATGTAATAGACGATAATAACCAAACAGTAATGTACGCACTTACAGTGACTTTACAGCTGACAGCTGGTTGGCAGTATAAGGGATAATTGAATTGGGAAGGTGAGAGAGACAGCAGGATTTACTGTTGTGTGATTTCAGGTACTGTCAGCGGTGTTGCTGATTGTTCGGTTCTTGTGGGATGTGATGCAGTTCCGGATGATTCAAAGGGTCATTTTGCCTCCATCTTCAGGATTAAGCAGTCCTGTTGAACTTCCCTAAATGTGTCATACGCTGCGTTTTAGCAGGTGATATAGCATTAGTATTGTGTGACTGCAAATGTCTTACACGCTACTGCACAAGAGAATTAGAATTTTTGGGCTTTTCAGCAGGAAACATGTAGACAATGCCTTCAAGAAATCCACAAATATTCCTTCCAAATACTCAAGGACATGAAGTGGTCATTCTCTTGTGCAATATTCCCTGTGGTGTAAACAGCTTAAGAACAGAGGCTGATCGTGAAGGCTGTACCTTGTTCATAAAATCAGGTAGGAAATTTCAATGAAATTAAACATGTGTCTGGAAGTTTGACATTAACATTTTGACAGTTGGACATTTAGGGCAGGAGCCTGAGCAGATCAGCAGCATTGCACCGGACTGCTTATAGTGGTACATTATATAGCATTATATATGTGTTAACAGGTCTGCAGAGGTGCCAGTGAAGATAATGCTGTGACTGCGAAAATTCTCTGATTATTTTGGACTGAGAAAGCAGCACCTGGGATGTCACAATGGCTGCGGTTTAATGGCAGTTGATATTCACTGTAGGATCTTGGATACTGCACTGTGTTGAAATGGCAGGAGTGACTGCCTGCTGCATCATTTTGATGTGAGGCCATGCGAGGACCGGGGAAGGTCATTGCCACTGCAGAGCAGCAGTAAGGAGCAGAGTGAGAGTTACCATAAGGAGCACTGAACATTAAAGAGTGACAGTGACCATAAGTAGCACTGAACACTGCAAGCAACAGTTACCATAAGGAGCACTGAACACTGCAGAGAGACAGTGACCATAAGGAGCACTGAACACTGCAGAGAGACAGTGACCATAAGTAGCACTGAACACTGCAGAGAGACAGTGACCATAAGTAGCACTGAACACTGCAGAGTGTGACAGTTACCTTAAAGAGCACTGAACACTGCAGAGTGACAGTGACCATAAGCAGCACTGAACACTGTACAGTGACAGTGACCATAAGCAGCACTACACACTTTACAGTGACACTGAACATAAGCAGCACTGAACCCTTCACAGTGAGTGACCATGAGCAGTACTAAACACTTCACAGTGACTGGACCAACCTGTCACTCAACACACGTTATCAGTATGCATACTGAAGATTACTGTCCTGTGAACTGCTGAACTCCCTGTCGGAATCCTCTCCACAGTGCGCCTGTAGAACACTAGTGTGCTGTAGGTTCAGGCGAGGTGTCCAAAACTGCACTAAACCAAGTTCACTACAGTTGTTAAATAAGGCGACGCCACTAGATTATATATATATATATATATATATATATATATATATATATAGTTGTTAGTGAGGACATTGCAGATAACACCAGAGTGTTTAGAAAGGGCTGAGAGTGTCTATTAGAATTGTAATAAATCGACAGCATCAAACCATGTATTAGTGCTACCAATTTACAGAAGTTCCTTTTTGGTGTGGACCCGTATTGCGTATCATAATAAGCTCAATATGTATTAGTTTGATATTGCATCCTACTCTCAGTGGATTTAAATATGAAAGAAATATGGTACCCGACAGCCGACACACAAGCGACTAGTCTTAAATGTCTGAATATCTCATTTTTAATATTTTGTTTGAGATTTTCGCTTCAAATTTCGTATTAAATATTGCCATAAAAGGGAACAATCTGTACAGTGCGTAAGGCAATGATGAAATTATTCTAATTGTCCTGTTTCTCCGGCAGTCCACTTACTAAGGCAGTCCTCTGTCCTGTACAATTAATACAATGGACCGCACAGAAACACACACACGGTGTCAGAGTTCTGATAGTGAACAGTTAGAGGTTAATGCGAAACTGTTTACTGCTATACGCAAAAGGAATATCTCCACACAAGAAAAAGTAAAGAAGATTAAAAAAAAATTAGGAAAAAAACCTCAACCTGATATTAATGCACAAGATGGTAATGATAATTGGAACACTGCTTTGCACATGGCGATTGAAAGAAATGAGTTGGAGGTCGTTATTTTTCTGCTTAGTCAAGGAGCAAACACTAGCATTAAAAATGGTGATGGAAAAACGCCTTTACAGTTGGCTGTAGAATGTAATCATGTAGAGATTATTGACAAGTTGAAAAGCTGCACTTCACCAGTAGAACGGCCCCACTCAGAGACACATGCAGCTGCGATTGGCAAACAAACCACATCAACGGTTCTGTTGTCTTTCTCAGGTAAACTAAAAGTGGACAAAGAGCTGAAATTGAGCCATGGAGACTTTAAACAGTCAATCAAGGGGTTTTATGGAAACAAACAATTATCCGCCATTGATCAACTCAAAGCAACGCCGACCTACCCTACGACCCGTGTACTGGCCCAGTTTGCCAACATGGCATATGATGACTACCAACAAAAAGAACCTAAACCTCCAGATGGCTGGCAGTTGCTAACGACAGCATCTCATTTTGGGATCAAGAACGGCTATTTTGGAACAGCCTACTGGTACCCGGAACATCAGCAAGTGGTGATTGCTCATCGAGGGACTGATATTAAAAGTGTTGGTGCTCTTGTAACAGATGTTAAAAGTGTTTTATTTAACAACTACTTTGATCAAATGAGTTCTGCCAGCACATTTACTAATAAGGTGGTTGCAGTTCTGCAGGAAATAGAGCAAGAAAAGAACGTCAGTTTCGAACTATTTATTACCGGTCACTCGTTAGGGGGTTGGCTGGCGCAGATCACTACATTTACCACAGAGTACCTTGAAGAAAATGGAGGTATATTTCTGAAGAAAATGCAAAGAAAACATCTCGTACCACTTGCAAGCAGCACCATTCAAGATAGTCAAGATGGCACAGAGGGTTGGCTGGCATTTACCACTAAATATCTTAAAGATATAGCAGGTATACCTCTTGAGAAACAGAAAACAAAAGAACAAGAACCACTTGCAAAAAATGCAGTGCAAGACACTCGTGATGTCACGCACATTTATCATCCCCACACAGTAGTTTTCGACAGCCCAGGTTGCAAAGAAATGTTGTTACAAATGGCCGACAAATTTGACATACCCCTGCAGGGGAGTTCCATTGATTTGCAGCACTTAGACATCACCAGTTATCTGTCTGCTCCAAATCTTCTCAATACCTTTAACTCACATTTAGGGACAGTCTATCGCATCTTTACTGATTTGTCTGACATGGGCTGGAAGGAAAAACATACTCCATTGTACAACCTAGCAACACATAGTATGGACAAAATTGTGCAAGTGTTTGACCCTGAAACGGGGCAAGTACATAAGGACGATAAAGGTGAACCAAAAATACGAGAGGTGGCCATTTGGCCTATTACTGCAGGCTTAAGGGGTGGTGCAGAATTGAATGATTTCTTTAAATGGGCAGAGCACCTTAATAATTACCACCCTGCAGTAATGGACACTGTCCATAGCAAAGTTCCCAAGGGTTACCACCCCCTTCCTTATCAAACTAAGGCTTACAATGAATGCATAAAGAGTCTAAGCATCTTCACTCAGGTTGAGCGAGAGTTCCTGGAGCGTTATCGTTGGTTATGCGATATGAAAGATTTTTTTAAGCCTGAGGATCTGTTTTCTGCAATGAATAATTCTGAGGACAAAAAAGAAGCTAGACAAAAGTTACAGGACTTCAAGCTTGAAAACGAATTTGTTTGCTGTCCAGACGCTAGCACATTGCATGCCCTGATTCCTTATGTGAAGCGGTTGGTTAGACTTTTCCCGCAAATAAAGGACAAGGTAAAGGACCAACTGTCATCAGACCAAATAAGAAAAAGGGTTTATCAATATGAAACTCAGCGTTATGTTGAAACGATCCGCCAAAGCGCACTTGATTTTAAACCTGTCGCTATGTGTTTAAGAGAATTTCTTGACAGTGACCAGCAAATTTGGCAGATACGAATGATTGATGGAGATGCTTGGACAGGAATACCCAAGGTTTATCAGGTCCTACAAAACACATCCTCTACGCATAATTATGCCAGTGAAGGTCACTATACCATACTGGAAGCAGAGCGATTGCTAACGGTGAATCGAATGATAAATTTGAATGCACTAATGGCGTCAATGGAAACACCGCATCTATTGATGATAGCGTGCGGGACCAATCAGAGTGTTAATGATGAGCTAAAAAACATGTTCAAAGAATTGTTCAACATTCTGAAACAGAAGAACAATATGAAAATTATTCTGACGACGCAATCAGAAAGTTACATCGCGGCTTTTATACAGCAAATAGCCGGAAAAACACACCATAAAGGGTTCATTACAACGGATGAACAGTTAACTTGGAGTGACTTAACTGCCAGTTCGCAGAAAAAAATGTTAGAGAAGACAGTGACTTTTCAAGGCAGGCCAGTTGCCTTAAATCAACTGACATCTGCTGAATCAATGACAGATTCCTTCCCCCTTGCTGACTTGTTACAAGAAAAGGACCTTAGAATTGGTGAAGAACTTGCAACATCTGCTAGCAGTGGTTACAATGAAAAGTACTATATTGATAGAACTTTTAATCACAACATCATTATTAGACAGGACATTTCAACTGACAAACATGGAAGAAAATTTACTGATTTACTGGCTAGTAGTGAACTGGAATTCAAACAGTTCTGTCAACAGAATCCAAAGAGTAATGTGCATTGGCTGGAGAAGGACAAGTCAGGGGAACTCATTTGGCAGCAGTCACAAGGAAACCTACAGACATTACGTAAATATATTGACAACCAGAAATCCCACTGTCATGCTCCTAGCGATTTGGACAATTTGTTGCAGCAAGCAAAGAACCAAAGGGTCATGCTAATTGCTGACAAAGCTGGAATGGGTAAAACTACAGTGCTGACTCATATGTCTAAAAGAATTAAGCAAAAATACCCAGCCCATTGGTCAGTCAGAATTGATTTAAACGAGTATGGAGAACTATTCAAGGCTCAGAAAGGAAAGAAGATGGATAAAGGGTGGGTACTTGAATTTGTATCAAAGGAAGTGCTAAAGCTTGAATCTCATTTAGAGAAGGAGTTGTTTAAGAAGTGCTTCGAAGGAAATGGAATTAGCAAAGTAGTGATAATGGTGGACGGATTTGATGAAATCTGTCCTGAGTACAAAGCGACAGTCATTGACATGCTGCAAGTTCTAAAGCAGACTTCGTTAGAGCAGCTGTGGGTCACCACCCGACCCCACCTGAGAGAAGAACTGGAGGATAATCTACAACAGCTGTCCTACACCCTACAGCCCTTATCTGAAGTTGAGCAAATTGTATTTCTAAAAAAATTCTGGCTTCAAAATCTTGATATCATGGAACACAACCGGTTACAAATTTATGCTAAAGCATTGATCAGGAAGTTGGCACAGTCAATTAGCGATAAGGACAAAGAATTCACCGGCATCCCATTACAAACCCGAATGCTAGCTGAAGCGTTTGAAGAGGAATTTAGATTATTTTATCTGTCAGAGGAATCGGAGCCTGAGTTACTGCATAAGCTAAACTTGGTGGACTTATACAGGCAGTTTATTGAGAAAAAATATGATATATATTACAGAGAAAAGTCTAAAATTCCAGAAGGTAACATGGCTGCAGAATGGGTACGAGAACGTGATTTCAAATACATACAATTGGAGCATCAACTGTTAGCCTTAGAGGCATTGTTTGCTGAGGATCTGGTGGCATTTCTGAAAAATTATCACTATTCTACATTTTCAGATGAGCAATTAGCTAGGATTGGATTAGCACAGAGAAACCAAGAGGGTAAGTCGCAATTCATCCACTGCACTTTTGCTGACTATTTTGTGGCTGAGTTTCTAGTGAATGAACTGACAAAGAAAACTAAACAGCACGTACAATTGAAGGAACTTTTACTAAATGAAGTTTTATTACGAAAAGATTGTCATGTAATTAGAGCCTTTTTGAATGGACTATTGGAAAATTCTAAGCCTTCGACAGAGGCCTTGAAAGAGTACGGAGACAAACTCGATGAACAATGGAAAAAGGTAGTAGTAAAAGGACCCCTCGTAGGTGTCACAACAGCACTACATAAAGCAGCAACAGAAGATAACGCTCATATTATTGGATTTTTACTGGACAGCCTAAAATCAGGAAAACATTCAAACGCTTTAAAAGTGATGTTGTTAGCCAAAGACTATGATGGACGAACAACTTGGCATGTGACAGCAGAAAGAAGAGACATTGAATTATTAGGGAAACTGTGGGATTGTGCTAAAAAGCTGCAGCTGAAAGCAGAGGAGTTAAAGAATGAGATGTTGTTGTCAAAAGACAAGTCTAGACAAACGACTTGGCACATCGCAGCAAGCAGAGGCTACGTTGAATTATTACAGAAAATGTGGAAATGTGCTAAAGAGCTTCAGCTAAAACCAGATGAGTTAAGGAAAGAGATGCTGTTGTCAAAAGACAAGTATGGAAGAACGGCCTGGCACATCGCAGCAAGCAGAGGCTACGTTGAATTATTAGAGAAAATGTGGGATTGTGTTAAAGAACTGAAGCCAAAACCAGAACAGCTGAATGAAATGAGGCTGTCAAAAGACAAATTCGGACAAACGGCTTGGCATATGGCAGCAGGAGGGGGCCACGTTAAATTAATAGAAAAATTGTGGGATTGGGCTAAAGAAGGACAGATAAAACCAGTGGAGTTAAGGAATGAGGTGTGGTTATCAAAAGACAACTCTGGGCAAACGCCCTGGCACAAAGCAGCACGAAGAGGCAAAATTGAAGTACTAGAGAAACTGTGGAATTGGGCTAAAGAACTACAGCTAAAACCAGAGGAGTTAAGAGACGGTGTGTTTTTTTTAAAAGACACGTCTGGAAAAACAGCCTGGCACATGGCAGCAGAAAGAGGTAACGTTGATATATTAGAAAAACTGTGGGACTGGGCTAAAGAACTGCAGCTAAAACCAGAAGAGTTAAGGGATGATGTGTGTTTGTTAAAAGACAGGTATGGAAAAACGGCCTGGCATATGGCAGCAGGAAGGGGCAACGTTGAAGTGTTAGAGAAACTGTGGGATTGGGCTAAAGAACTACAGCTGAAACCAGAGGAGTTAAGGGATGGTATATGTTTGTTAAAAGACAATTATGGAAAAACGGCCTGGCATATAGCAACAGGAAGGGGCAACTTTGAAGTATTAGAGAAACTGTGGGATTGGGCTAATGAACTACAACTAAAACCAGAGGAGTTAAAGGATGATGTGTGTTAGTTAAAAAACATGTCTGGGAAAACAGCCTGTCACATGGCAGCATGAATAGGCAACTTTGAAGTATCAGAGTAACTGTGGGATTGGGCTAAAGACCTAGTGCTAAAACCAAAGGAGTGATGGGATAGTGTGTGTTTGTTGAAAGACAGATATGGACAATCTGTCTGGTACATGGCAGCAGAATGAAGCAACTTTGAAGTATTACAGAAACTGTAGGATAGGCTAAAGAACTGCAACTAAAACCAGAGCAGTTACGGAATGATTTGTGGGTGTCAAAAACAAATCTGGACAAGTGGCCTTGTCTATGGCAGAATGAAGTGGCCACGTAGAAGTATTAGAGAAACTGTGGGACTGAGCTAATAAACTGCAGCTAAAACCAGAGGAGTTACGGAATGATTTGTGGGTGTCAAAAACAAATCCGGACAAATG
>Ga0209629_10004903_pt1 | contig 10024 bp, 9 predicted proteins | sample TergutCu122P5_FD_187286 | JGI IMG/M metagenome (GOLD analysis project Ga0209629, IMG submission 187286) | Cubitermes ugandensis P5 segment gut microbial communities from Kakamega Forest, Kenya - Cu122 P5 (SPAdes) (version 2) | ecosystem: Host-associated > Arthropoda: Insects > Digestive system >... | reverse complement strand
GCGGTGTGCTGAATGTCATAAGAACACCACTTTTCGATGTGAAAAATGTGATGTTGCCTTACATGTGAAGTGTTCTGTTGAATATCACACTGAATAGCAGGTGTCACCACCTCCTGAGATGAGAAACATGACTTTATACATTATGTACAATGTAGCAGTGGTTTTGCCTAGTGTTCCATTTTTGGAACGCCACATAACTCAAAAATGAAATATAATAAAAATTTTTTTTCTCTTCAGATTCTTGTTCCTTGAATTTTTTTAGGCAACATATATGAATTTCATGCACAAATTCCAAAAATTACAACCTCCGGCGTAAATGGGTTAAGTTGATGAATAATAACAATAGTAATAGTAATGTGTGGTGGTGGTAATAATAATAAACCAACTACGATTTTGAAAGGAAAGTGTGTAGAAGAATTTTAGGCCCATTATATGATAATGAAAAAGAAAATTGGAGGATATTAACTAATAAAGAAATTTTTGCAAGTGTTAAAAAACCTACTATAATAGAGACAATAAGGTTAAATAGATTACATTGGTTTGGACATGTACAGAGCATGGAAGAAAATGGAATTCCCAAAAGAGTATTATGTACTAATTTGGGAACAAGAAGAATGAGAGGTAGATTAAGAAATAGATGGCAAGATTGGGTGTGAGAGGGTGGGAGAATACTTGGTGGGGGAAGGTGACAGGAAAAAGTACATAACAGAGGAATGGAAGAAGCTCCTGAGAATGGCAAGGAATTGTCAAATTCTGCACATGCCAATGGAATGAATGAATAACAAACTGACAGAACTATTCCTAACAATAAACTGGGCACCGTAATACGTGATAATAAAAGAGGAACATGCATATTGATAGACATTGCAATTCCTGGAGACAGAAATGTGATCAAAAAGAAGCTTAGAAGATTTTAAAATAAAAAACCTCATAATGGAAATTCACTGAATGTGGAATGTGAAAGTAAAAATCACTCAGACAGTACCTGAGCAACATATCAGGATTGCACGAAATTAAGGAAGTACAAAAAATAGCCATATTGGGCACTGCACACATGCTAGGGAAAGTGCTAATATAGAAGTATGAAACATATTTCGAAGGCGAAATAACATTACTTGTAGCACAAATTATAAATATAGAACAGTTGCAACACTATGTATCCTATAAACATGGTATGTTTCAGGCATGTAATTGTAAATACACCGCATAAAGGTGATAAAATAATGATGATAATAATAATGTGTATGCGTAGGCCTATAGCAGAGACCGGGTAGGCAAGCATTTGTCAGGCATGTTTCCTATTCAAAATGGTTTGAAACAAGGAGATGCTTTATCACCATTGCTTTAGAGTATACCATTAGGAGGGTTCAGGTAAACCAGGATGGTTTGAAATTAAACAGTATACATCAGCTTTTGGTTAATGGTGATGATATATTTGGTGGAAGCATACATACGTTGTATAACAGTAAATTTCGCGAACTCATCGCTGTAAAAGTGATGCATACCTCATTGCTGAATACCACTATGGTCACCTTCAAAGTTCTCCCCTTGGGAAGCTATGCCACAATGCCCGCGTCTAGTCCACCCTTCAAAACAATTTTGGAACTAGTTTTGTGGAATGGCCTTCAGAGCTGTCATTGTATTACTCCTAATGTCATCAATGTCATCAGAATGCCTTCCTTTCAATATTTCCATTTTCTTTGGGAACAGAAAAAAGTCATGCGGGCTAGATCCGGTGAATAAGCAGGGTGTTCCAACACAGTTATTTGTTTAGTAGCTAAAAACTCTTCTTTGCTTTTGTTCTTCGGTGAGCTCCTTTGGGACCATTTTTGCACACACCTTCCTCATGTCAAGATCTTCAGTTAAGATTTTCCTGACTGTTTCTTTGTCAATGTTCACTTGCTCTGCTATGCTCCTGACAGTCAGCCAACGATTTTCACGCACAATTTGATGAACTTTTGCTATGTTTTCTTCAGTTCTGCTTGTTGCTGGCTGTCCTGATCTCTCTTCGTCAGTGACACTTTCTCTTCCCTAAGAAAAACGTTTCACCCAAATGTAAACTGCTATTTTCTTCATAGCATTGTCCCTGTAAACTTGCACTAACATCAACTAACAACAAGAAATTTAATGTTCGTTTGTTGCTCTAATTCAAGCTCTGACATTCTCGCGGTGGCACACCAAAACACACAGACAGTAATAGATGCCACTCAGAAAGAGACTGCCGTAGATCAACAACACAGCTGTGAAATGCTGATATGTCAATGTCATCAAACTGTACTAAGGCTTTTGTACAGTGCTGCCACAGCAAGCACACGGCGAGTTCGCGAACTTTATTGTCCGAGCACTTACTATAAAGAAAAACACAGAAGCTTTATTAGTTGTCAATAAGGAGACAAGACTAGAAGTAAATGCTGATGAAACTAAGTACATGGTCATGTCTTGAGATCACAATGCAGGGTGAAGTCACAATATAAAGATTGATAACAGTTCCTTTGAAAGGGTGGAACAGTTCAGATACTTGGGAACAAACTTAATAAATGAAAATTCTTTTCAGGAAGGATTAAGAGCAGATTGAATTCAAGGAATGCTTGCTATCATTCAGTGCAGAATCTTTTGTCTTCCAGTTTGGTATCTGAAAATAGAAACATCAAGATATATAGAATTATAATATTGCCTGGTGTTTTGTATGGGTGTAAATCTTGGTTGCGCACATTGGGGGAGGAACATACGCTGAACGTGTTTCAGAGTAGGGTGCTGAGGAGAATATTTTGGCCTAAGAGGGATGAGGGAAGAAGGAAGTGGAGAAAACTACATAATGAGGAGCTTAATGATCTGTACTCCTCACCAAATATTATTTGGGTGATCAAATATAAAAATGAGATGGGCAGGGCATATAGCGCATATGGGGGAGAGGTGAGGCATATACAGGGTTTTGGTGGGGAAAGAGACCACTTGGAAGACCCAGGCATACATTGGAGGATCTTCAGGAAGTGGTTGTGGGGGCATGGACTAGATTGATCTGGCTCAAGATAGGGACAGGTGGCAGACACTTGTAAATGCAGTAATGAACGTTAGGGTTAGCTTCTCGAGAAGGACGTGGCTCCATGGGATAAGTAAGTTTATATGTATGTACCATATTTGAAGAGGCTGTCACTGGTATGATTGCCCCAAACCCTTGCTTATTCCCTTATTTCTTATGGGAGTATTACAAATGATTTACATGCACTATGTCAGGAACATAACTAGAGCTAAAACAAGGGCTACCTGTACATGTTTTCTTTGGAAAAGCTGAGTGGTAATGAGCTGTATCATCTCTGGCCTGGATGCTGCTCCTAAATTTCAGTCATTTTGTAAAGGTACAATTTTCTCTGTGTAATTATAATGTCTTGAAATTCTGAGGGAGTTCACTTTAAGCTAGGCACATTCTTGATCTTGGCAATAGATGGAGGTGTTAGGTCAGCTTAATGCCATGGCTGCTTTATTGCTTGGGAAAGAGCTCCCCATTGTCCACTGAATAGGATGGTAGGGTGTTCTGCAGATCTTGTATAGGAATTTTGGAGGATAGGGAAGTCTTGCTCCTGCAGGGAATAGATGCACAAAGTGCCTTTGTCATACAGCTCATAGCCTGCTCACTATACCGACCCTTCCATGTCCTATCTTAACTGAAGAGAGGTTGGCAAGAAATCATTAACCTCTCTCCACCTCAGAGGAAAATTACCTTATTCTGTATGCAAAGGTGCAAGGTATGAAGAAGAGGAGTGGTCAAGTGATGGTTGGAATACAGAATAGAAAACCAGTCTGCATTTGTGCAAATCACTTCTGAAAGAACCTCACCCAGGTCCACTGTAACCATGTGTGTGCATTGTCCTTCCTATCCCTTTACACCTTCCCCCACACCTTTACATTTTTTGATATCCTTTTTTGTCTCCAGCTTTGTCATTGGTTACTTTAACAAGCACATGTCCTTTCGTCATTTTGGAAATACTGGCACACAGTCTTGTCTTATTACTTTGGTTTCCTTGTATAACCGGTCCTTCAGTGGCTGTGTATCTTAATCTGATTTTTCTAGTACGGCTTTCTCTTCTACCCAGTAGATGGATGCAGCAAATTTCTTTGAAATGTCAGTACATTTTGTGTGAGACTGTTTGGAATCAACTACATTGATGCTCATTAGCCCTTAACTTGCAGTGTGCAAGTGTGCTAGAAAGTGAAAGTTGTTGGTCCCTGTTGCTGTGTGACATGTTACATGATGTTTACTTTGAAAATTACTAAACCATTGTGAACTTGACTGCAGACTTCCTGACTTCACACATCTTTGTGGTCTGGTTATGAAGTAAGAAACCTTTTCTTGATATTGAGCCTTGCTATGTAACTGCAAAGCACACTAAATTTTTATTTTGCTACGGAATAACATTCAAAATCAGGTAGTTTTTTCACTCAATCAAGTATGTTGAACACAAAAATGGCAGAAAATTGAAATGTTTGTTTTGTTTACCTTTTATTTGTATGAAGGGCATGCAAAGTAATTCTGCAGTTGTAAATAATGTTTATTTTAGTCACTAATGAAACCACATTCTTGTTATGTACAGGCAATACATTCCAATTTTGTTAGCATTCATTAAACAGTGCTTGTTTCATAACTGAATTTGTGAAAATGGTCATGGAAGTTTTCTTAAAACCTGTGATGTGATGCAAAATTAAAATTGGTACATGGCCCACAACCTGGAAATAAGTAGCGCTAAATTTCAACACAGAAGAATCCATACAGGTACTTGGAAAGCCCCCGGACAGGACATCTGTAATCAAATAGATCATGTACTCATAAACAAAAGGAGAGCATCTACAGGTACTGGTGTTCGTACACTTAAAGGACCAAACTGCGACTCTGATCATTATCTTGTAAAAACAAAAATAAGGCAGAGAATCAGCAAAGTTGAAGAAGGTACGTACAGAAGATCAAGAAAATGGGATGGTACAAAATTACAGAATCCAGATATAAAAAACAATTATGAAAAGAATGTAGCCCAGAAACTAAATGAAGTAGACTTAAGCTCAGACATAGAACTAGAATGGGATAACCTTAAAACTATCATGATGTGGCATATGATGATGATGGAACAAGAATAAACACAACAAATGCTGGATGGTTTGATGAAGATTGTAGAAAAGCAATTAAAGTAAAGAATGAAGCAAGCAAGAAATGTATAATTTGAGACACAAGGGGTAATAAGGAAGAATATATGGAAAGAAGAAATGAATCTAGAAAAATCTGTAGAAACAAGAAAAGGAAAATGATAAATAATGAGATTAAAGAGCTAGAAATTGAAAATAGAAAGTTTTACAAGAAATTGGAAACATTAACCAAAACTTATAAACCAAGAAACAGAAACATAAAGGCTTGTGATGGATCAGTATTGACTGATGAAAAAGGGATATTAAATAGGTGGAACGAACATTTCAAAAGGAGAACAGAGTGCACAACCATTTGAGTTTTATGAAATGAGTTATATGACTTTATTGATGAAAATGGTTCTTTACTTTTCTATTTATTTTTATTTATGTAGTTTTAATTATAGTTTATTTTTTGTTGTTTATTTTTTAGTTTTAGAAGCACCAACATTGGATGAAATATAAGAAATCATAAAGAACCTTATGAGAATGAAAACGTCAGGAACTGATAATATTAATGCTGAACTCCTGCGAGCTGCAGGTCCACAGAAGATCCAGAGAATATGGAACCTTATTCTTAATATATGGAGATCTAAAAGAATGCCTAATGAATGGAACAAGTCAATATGTCCATTGAATAAGAAAGAGAAATCTGAATGTTTCAATTATAGAGAAATCTCTCTCCTCAATACTGCATGTAAGATCTTAGCAACAGTAATAAATACAAGACTAACAACATACGCAGAAGATTTACTGAGTCAAGAACAGAATGGGTTTAGGAGAAACAGGTCAACTACAACAACATATTTATAATGCGACAGATACTACAGAACTGTTATGAATATAACATTGAAATGAATATACTGTTTATTGATTTTAAGCAGGCTTTTGACTCTGTTGACAGACAAAAAACCATAAGGATTCTACAGGAATTGAGGATACCAAATAAGTTCGTGTGATTAATTAAAATGACACTCCAAAACACGGAGGCAAGTGTAAAAATAGAGAATCTTACTTCTGAACCATTCTCAGTCTCATCTGGTGTGCATCAACGAGATCCACTCTCTGCAACAATGTATAATTTAATACTCAATTTGGTAATTAAACTCAATCTTAGAAGAGACATTAGTTTAAAACTAAAACAAATTGTTGCTTATGCTGATGTTGCTCTTCTAGCTAGATCTCTGAAAGCTGTTAAAGAAGTATTCCATAAATTTCAAAATGAAGCAACCCTAGTAGGGCTAAATATCAACGAAGACAAAATCAAATATGTGCAAATAAAGAGAACAGGAACAAAGGACATAACACACCTAAAAATTGATAATTTTGCCTTTGAAAATGTTGAAAATTTTAATTATCTGGGTTCCATATTGAATGCAGATAATAAAATGAATATAGAAATTGCTGAAAGAATAGTAAAAGACAACAAGGCATGTTATGCTAATGCAAAACTAATAAAATTGAAATTCCTAAAGAGAAACACTGAAATGATAATATATAAAATGATGATAAGACCAGTTGTTACATACTCATCAGAGATCTGCACCTTAACAGCAAAAGATGAAAATAGCGTACGCATTTTTGACAGGCAAATACTAAGGAAAATATTTGGTCCTGTTAATGTTGATAACATATGGAGAATACACAACAACATGGAGATTGATAAATTAATAGAAGGTGCAGATATAGTGAGATTCATTAAGGCACAAAGACTCAAATTGCTGGGCCATATACAAAGAATGGACCAAGCAAGACCAACTAGGAAGCTATTAGATTGGAAGCCTATGGGAACTAGACCAGTAGAAAGACCAAGACAGTGATGGCAAGAGGATGTCGTTGAAGATTTAAAAAAGCTGAAAATAAAAAAACTGGAAGGAAACAGCCAAGGACAGAAGAACTTGGAGAGATCTGGCTGAGAAGGTGAAAACCCACAAAGGGTTGTTGTGCCAAATGATGATGATGACGACATGCCTCTTGGCAGAGACATGTCTCCATAATATTCTGTTCTGAGCTAGATATAGGGATATTTATCTGATGTCATCTGGTTGATAGGTGTTGTGTTTATTATGTGTACTTGAAATATAAATTTATGATTATGTTCTGGATACATGGTCCATATTTGTGTCTTCTTGCATTGTGACAGCACATTGTTTTCAACATGAATGACAATAGTGTTATATTCTTATGCAGTTGTTACAGGAAAAGCAGTATGTTGAAGTTTCTAGTTTCACATTGGTAATTGTTTATTCGTTTATCAAGTTTATTTTGACTTCCATTTGACCAGATTTTTTATGTGTGCTGTGTTACAGTGTACCACAAAGCAACTTTGGTGTATTTTGTTTAATGTTGGTAATGACAGTTATAACTCTTATTGTGTGTAAATTCTTCCACTTATAATTTAAACTTTTAATGTGAAATCTCTTGTTTCAACAGGGAGTCGAGAGATCGTGATGGTCCTCGACCAGAAAGTGATGTTCGCCAGAGAGGTCGTGGTTCAGGACGAGGTCTTGGCCGTGTAGGCCGTGGTAGCAGAGGTACTGGACGTGGGTATGACAATCGTGGAAAAAGGGAATTTGATCGTCAGTCAGGATCTGATAAAACGTAAGTGATCTAAATCAGTATCTTGACCATTCATGTGAACAGTGCTCTCATTCAGCAGATCATAACGGTTCTAGAATCTCAGACCTCAGTGTAAAAATATTAAGAAAAACTCTAAGTTCTTTTTCTTCATATGTTGCAAAATTTATTCAACCAAAACCAATCCAGCAACTAGAAGACATTTTAACCTTAAAGTACTGACTTTTAAAGGCCAGTAGTTCCCTGTTTGCCGGAATTTTTTGGGCATTTAAATCTTGAAATTGCAGACTTCCACAAAAACAGATATATTTTCTACTCTATAAAACATAAAATTATGAAACAAAAAGTGTTTGAAAGAGAATAAAATTCTACATTAATAGACAAAGTGTCAAGTTTTGGCAGTAAATCATACTCACAAAACTTTATGATAGATTCAAAAGTTATTTTGTGTGACATATTTTATGACAATTCTGTGAATTTTTTATGTACTTACCCCATACTTTACACCCCTGGCATGTGTGATATTACATACGTACGAGTATACATCACTTATTTACACGGCAAATGTTTCTGTCCGCACTGTACGACGATATAATTTGCCTCGTGCCTTCACAGTCAACGCTACTCTTTGTGTCGTCTACTGACTCAAGTTCACACGCATATGCCATTTCTCGAAGCAGTTCACTACGCACAGACCAACGTCACACTTCCAGCAGAAATACAGCATGCTCCGTGTTTGCTTGTGCAGTGAACACACGCAGCACCACCTTAGTTTTCCTTTGGAAGGCCAATGCTGTGAATGCTTTACTTCCAGTCGACTGAGCTGGGACGCAGTTGGACTTGGTCTGCCCCTTGAAATGCCACTAGCTGTCACATTTTCCTCTTGCGAATGGATAATCAATTCGCGAATGAGAATTTCACGGAAATTTTTGTGCGTCATTTTGCCGCCACATGACTTGTGTATAAGAAATGTGTTTAGAATGGTCATGTCTGTTATGTGAAAAAACAGTTTCTTGGTCCACTTCCATGTTCTGCGGACAGTTCCATAGCTGTTAACCATTCTGTCTGACTTGTCCACAAACCCCATGTATGCATTGTAGTCTTCTACAACACGAGGTGTGATACAATAATTGATAAATACCAACACATGCACTTTTTCACATTCAACACTGTATTAGTCTAGAATGTTGATTTCAAAGTTAAAATACAATAAAAATACTTAAAGGTACTCTGACATGTTTCGATCTTAACAGATCATCATCATCAGGGAGTAGGTCTGTACCTCATAAAGTTACTGAATAGTTTAAAAATTTTTAAAAAATTTTAAACCTTTAAGTATTTTTATTGTATTTTAACTTTGAAATCAGCATTCTAAACTAACACAGTGTTGAATGTGAAAAAGTGCATGTGTTGGTATTTATCAATTATTGAATTGAAAACTGCGCAGTGAAACATTGAAAAAAGTGGACCACCTATTATATAACTGCAGCAAATTAAACAACGAAAGAGAACAATTGATAGTGCACATCTCAAAAAAAGACAACTGGCCAATAAGGAAAAGTGAACTAGTGAATAAATACTTAAAACAGGTCACTCATTTCACAAACTCCATTGACTTTGAAAACATGTGATAGATTAGCAGTGCATAATCAGTGTTTCTTACAATCAAGTATTGAAGAACATTAGAACATCTAAACCTTGCATCAACAATAATATGAACAATTCCAAACTAGACTTAGATCAGCAAATACGACATGAACAGCCATGGCAAAATGTATTATAAGTGAAAAATGAAAATACTGTATATAGACTACAATGATATTACCACGCATGTAGTATTACAAGGTGTAATGGAGCATGCTGTAAATAAATTTAAAAAAAAGGATATGAGGAGTTAAGTTAGTGATAAAATTGCAGTTGGTATATTATGAATCCAAATTACTTATTGTAAGACGAGCTTCAGTACAAACTCCGTATTTGTGCAATCACTAGTCAGACAGATGTTCACTTATTATTTAAGTTATTGAGGTTTGTCACATCACAAGATATCCCTATCAATCTTCAAAATTTAACCCAGGTGTTTCCACATTCTGGTTTAATGCCCTTTGACTTGCTGTGTTCTATATGCTAACCCCTTATTTCTAAAAAACTAAACTAAACTAAACTCCGTGGCCTTAGTCCGCGAGCGAACTATACCGACAGAGCGGCCGCCGCCGGTCGGCGAAGAAGTGCCAACTTTTGCGGGTAGAGGGGTGTCACGTGGTCAGCGCAACGATTC
>Ga0209629_10004902_pt1 | contig 10024 bp, 9 predicted proteins | sample TergutCu122P5_FD_187286 | JGI IMG/M metagenome (GOLD analysis project Ga0209629, IMG submission 187286) | Cubitermes ugandensis P5 segment gut microbial communities from Kakamega Forest, Kenya - Cu122 P5 (SPAdes) (version 2) | ecosystem: Host-associated > Arthropoda: Insects > Digestive system >... | reverse complement strand
CATCATCATCATCATCATCATCATAAATATGAGCACCCTTGCATTTTTCTGACAGGAAGACTCTGATTGTGAGTCTTCCTGTCAGGAAAAATGCAAGTTGTCTATCACATCTTGATAGACAAGACATGGCATTCAATGATACTCAATGTTTGACCTTTCAGGGGAGCTGACTGTGATACTGATCACTACCTGCAGTTGAGACACATAGGAAGAAACTCAATAATTAGATGATCATAAGAAAACTTCGATACAGACAGATTTATTATGAAGTAGGAAAATAATTTACAAGTTAAAAAAATTATAGTTACTGACTGTAAGAAATTACCATTTTCAAGAAGTAATACTTTGCAGCAGTGCCAGATGAAAAAAAAATCATATCCAACTTCTGCCTAAATACCTAGAAATAATAAAAAAAGTGACCATAACACTTTTTCTGTTAAAGACTAAACTCTTCTGGGATGTGACACCAAAAAGGGACTTAAAATACCCTGAAAAAGGAGGTAGCTGGTTCCTTCAAAATATTAGTATCTAATTGGCAATCAACACAGCAACACTGCATGCCAAAACACTTTAATCCTTATCAGTAATGCTACAAAAAAGTGAAATCACAGAGTTCTTTCTGCTGTCACAGCTTAATTTCTCTCACCTGAATGATCTAAACAATGCAACAAAGTCCACAAAATCAAGCTGAGTCTCATGTGTAATCGAACCAGCTCGAAAATGCCGCATTTGCCACACCTGCTCAGGCCCGCCAACCACTTTTCCTTTATCCCTGAGCAAAGAAATGAAATTTATCTTGCTTAGAATAGCAGACAATATAATGATTTTTATGACACACCTGAAAAGCAATACCAATTGTGTGTTGTTTATGTGTGGAAACTTGAAATAAGCATGGATTTACCTGACATGCCCTGGAAAATTGCCTTGCAGTTAACAACTATGTGTAACAGAAAATAATTCTGGAACAAAAACAATGTATGTTTTCCTTCTTTATTAACAATTCAATAATTACATATTTAATGAAGTAATAATTCAGTAAAACTGAATGTAATCCAGAATAAAGTAATATATATTAAACAAGACAGTATTGAAATTTATTTTTGAGAAGCAGATTACAACAAAGGGTACTGGAATTGAATGTAAAATTTAATTTTTTTACCTGAACTGTAGTAAAAATTTCCCTACATATATTTCACCTCAATGAAGCAACCAAGTAAAAATGAAGCAATATATATGTAATAGTTATATACTGATAAAAGAGTTAATTTAATATTTTTCCCTTTCTTTGTTTGTACTATTTTCTTATTCACTGTCTTGTTCCATCATTCCTTCCTGTCCTTCAATATCCCATGATGTTCTTCTCAGTTCCTTTCATCAATCTGTAACTCCATGCTGCTAGACTGTATTACAAATTACCTTCTCTTGTACATCCTTTGCAATTGTCAGTTTTGTTTAGCACTACATCTTAGACAACATCCTGCAAGCTTATGCACTTGCTCCACGTGTATGCTGCAGTATGGGGGAAGAATATTATGTGTGTGGGTTTCTGGTAATAACAGGAGTGTAGGTACCGTACTGAAGTAATTAGATAGTTAATTGGGTCCAGCAGCCTACACAGCTAGTGTTAGATTACAATGCATTAAAGCAGTCTCAACCAGTTGTCTCTGTGAAACAATAAAAACAATTACTGTAACAGCTGTCTGTCTGTCATTACCAAGCGAGCTGGCACAGCAGCAATGCAGTCAAACTGTCTACAGTGTAGCAATCTGCTATTTTGACTGTGATTTTGCTTCCTCCTTTGAAAAGAATAATATAAATGACTGCTTGCAATATCATGATTCATAATCATCCAACTATTTTTCACTCAATGTTGCACACCTAATACCAATTCATAACACATCATAAAATAACTGAATAAAATTAGCATGAGTTCATAATAGGTTTACAATTATTTCTGGACTTTTAGATAAGCAATAAGAACAGGACTTACCTCTGCAGTCCGTACATACTGTGATGTGTTGGACTGCAGGAAGAAAGCTTGTCAAGGTTGTCACTGGAGCCTTGAGGACTTGCACTGCTGGCCAGCAGAACATTTCTGATCTCCATGTCACTAGAGATAGAGCGAGAGCGGGGAGTTGTTGTAGTAAGTGTGCTAGAACCTGGTCCTGAACCAGGACTTGGTCCACCAGATGATCCTGCAGGTCGCTTCAGGTACCCTGGGCCCATACTGCTACCAGTCCCTATCTCAGGTCCAGTATCATGCTGTTTGAGACCTAGATCCTAAAAGGAAGACTGATACTAATCACTTTTGTTGTATGTGAGTTGTGGGAGCCCACTCATACCTTCATAACTATACACAAAGGCCTTGCAAATAAAATCCAGAAAAAATGTATACAATTCATAATATGAAACAGTCTGTTATAACTTTATGTTTTGAACAATGAAAGGTACAATGATATGCTTCATACGAGCTTAAGCCAGCAATTCAAACAAAATGCCGTGGTTTGTTGTCTTCTGGTGAGTGTCTGCAGCATGACAATGCCCGATCTCATGCAGCCCATAATACCGTGGAACAGATTCAGGATTTAAAATTGGAGGCTTTACCCCATCTGCCACATTCACCAAATTTGGCACCATGCGATTTTCATTTCTTTAGGCCCTTAAAAGACGCTATATATGGATGTCACTTCCAATCAGGTAAGGAGGTAAAGAAGGCAATGTATGAATGGCTAGCACAATAACTAAAAGTCTCCTTCTGCAGAGGAATTGATGCTCTAGTGGAATGTTGGAGGAAGAACATAGAATATGGTGGGGACTGCACTGAAGATTGTCATTGTATTGTATCTATTTCTGTAATAAGGCACTTTATACAATTTATCCGATTTTCATTTTAATGACTCTTGTAGTTCTGTAATGCAGTAGGACCATCTTCTGTTAATGCTACATTTTTGTGGAACATGCCCCTTCTGCTCATAAGTGCAACAAGATGTTCATACACACAAACATTTATCTCACATATCCACCCAAGTCACACCACACTTATTCTTTCCACATAATTCTGTTTAATTCCTTTATCTCTTCCATTCTACTTTTCTTTAAACACGCAATTCTATTTTAAGTACAAATTATGACAAAAATTAATCATTTCCTGAGATCTGCGCTTTTCTAGACTATTACACAGTGATCATGGCAGAAGCCTGAAATCATGTGTAATTGTTTCCTGCTAATAACTTCTTCACAGCAAAATTAGCCATTTTTAAGTACCATATTTGTACCACAATTTTTATTCCTTAGTAGCTTCTACCTTCACCTGCACACATCAACGCTAATCTATGCCATTCCCTTTCAGCATCTTCACAACCTACTCCAACCTTCGTATCTAATAAATATAATTTTAATTTAAATTGCAAGGGATCAGCTAAAACCCTTAGCTTTGTCCTCTGTCTACCCACCATCCATACTTCACTGTAAATAAAGTATGTCCCAAAATCTAACTATTTACAATTACTGTACATATTGCTGTCCTCAAGCCACTTACACACAAATTACACTCTGATGAAATACTCAGAATGTTTAATTTTCCATTCAGTTTCTCATATTATCGCTAATACTACAAAACAAAATCATATTCACAGCTGTGTCATAAGCTCCTTCATAAATCCCAACATCTTTCAACACTTCCTTTGCTTTTCTAAAAGTTAATATTACTGTACTTTTCTCCCTAAAAAAAAAAGGGATCTTTTCTCTTCAATATACAAATCTATAAACGTCCCACTCCATCAAACATGATCTAGTTCTCTCCAAAACCTCAGAAAAGGAAACATTAAAAAAAACTGCAAAGCACTGAAAGAGTTACAACCACAACCTCCAACACAGAAAGCCTCCCTCTTTTCCACTAGCTTAGTCATTTGTGAATGGATGTGGTCCAGATAATCAGATGTGACTCCCAGTAGAGGAATACAACTTTCTTTCTTCACCTTCATGTTCACATGGTCTCTTATATAATTGGTACCAATTGCCTTGTGTTACACAGGTAACACACCAACTGAACAAAGCTGATTGCTGACCTCTATGACCTCTATGGTAGAGAAGTTCAAGGCCCTTATAGGCCTTACTGGAGTGCTGTTTATGATATGTAGCATCTTTGTGTGGACCAAGGTGAAGTACTTCCAACTTTCCTTCAACGAGCCTAGTAGAGCCATCTTAAAACCACATTCTCACTGCAATTTTAACTCTTATGCTCATAACAAAAATGACTATCATCAAACAAAGTATATAAAAGAAAACAGATGAACATATTTCCAACTGCACTGCTATGCAAAAAGATTTATGAGTTATATCAACTGTATGACGTGAACACATGTTGCATGTGTCTATTTGCTTGTTTCAAAGGGCTTCATTAATTCTCATTAAATTAAGTAAAGCAAGTTTATGGGCCTGGGGTAGTGTAGTGGTTAAGGCACCACGCTACTAGTCGGGAGGTCTCTGGATCGATTCCCGGTGGTGTCACTGGAGATGTTTTCCGTGGTACCCCCGACAGAACCATGTGCCCTGAGGTCGACTCAGCCTCTGAAAGTGAGTACCAGGGGTTTCTCCTGGGGTAAAGGCGGCCAGTGCGTTTGGCTGATGACCCACCACGCTTGTAGTGCCGAAACGTCAAGAAAATCCGGGGCCTTAATCTACCCGGAACCCCTTGGGCCACCTTGGCCTGTCATGGGAGACCTTTACTTTACTTTAATGCAAGTTTACATCAAAACACTGAATTTCAATTACACTTTCAATGAAGATCAAATTTAATATATTAAGTTTTCTCAGAACTGTCTCCCACACAACAAAGTGCTTCATGTTAAAACCCACAGATTTCAAAAAGATCTAGAACATTTCTTGAGATACTTTATCAGTATGTTCTATGATCCGCAATGATAGAATTAAAACAAAACAGAGATACTAGACTGTATATATAGAATTAAGAGATTATCTGTAATGCAAGAATGCAGCACAAGATGAACAAGAGGAAAAAGATGAAGGAAAAAACATTTTTATATTTTTATGTAATTATAAATCATAAAACCACTTTCGTATAAAAGGAATATTATTTTTGGTACCTTGTGAAATGTTTAATGAATACAAAAAAAAGTAGTTTGTAAAATTATTCTTGATTAGCTTCATCAACAACAGACTTGCACGTAGGCTACAACTACTTATTTAAGCTAAAAGAATGCACTGTGCGGTAGAAGAAATTTGTGTTAAAATAAACTGACATAAAAACAAGTGACATTTCAAACAAGAGCAATTTGCCAATGTGTGCACTCTATTGCACAGCACAGTGCCATTCCTCTTCTCTCTTCTGCAGCTGCAAGTAAAGGTAAAACGGCTCCTGTGCCTGCCTGTGGGGGAACAGAGGTATAAGTCCATCCATTTTTAACCTTGGCTAGATGAAGGTGAGTTTTCATTTTCACTCTGGCTGCTTAACCCAGAAGCCCCAGGTACCAACTCTCTAGTGGGCTGGGTGTGCCCCAGAGCCAGCCTGGATGCTTTGGAGAAGAGAAAAATCTCTTGTCCTTTCTGAAAATTGAACTATGAACCCTCAGTTCTCCAGCCCATGTCCTAGCCACTACACCGACTGAGGAGCTATGCTGATTTCATTTCCATAACTGTAACTCATAAGTAATACCTTAATCTTTCAGATGGATGCTTTAAGTGTCCATCATATCAACCAAACAGGCAAACTTAACTTTTATGCTGGGTTGTAAACAAACTTGTAAATTACACTCATGTCTTCAGTGGATGAAAGACGTTTACCCATACACTGAGGATGACTACAAGCAAAGTGCTGAAAAGAAAATCTGAACTTATGAAGAAGGATAAAAAGTAAGAATACAGAAAACTGCATACATAATGCACTCAAATAGCTTCTAAAGCTACTTGTTGATACAGTAGAGTCTGCTGAGTCATATCCTGCTTGGAATAAGGCTGTGCATGTTTAAAAATGTTTACAGGCATGTGTTGCTCCACATGATTTTGTCATACTTAGAAAACACAGAGTTGAAGAACAGTGTGTTTGCATCAAATTTTGATTCAAGATAGGAAAAAATATTACAGAACTCTAGAAATGTTGAAAGAAATTTCTGGAGAGGAGACAATGGGAAGAATTCAAGTTTTAGATGGTTCTCCAAATTCAAAAGTTGTTCAACCTATGCCAAAGATTTAAAATGCTCAGGACGCCCATCGACAAACAAAACAGATAAAAATGTGGGGCAAGTAAAGGAGCCTTTCCTGAAAAACAGAAGAATCTCTTTCCATTAAGTTGCTAATAGTTTGGAATTACACATAGGTCAGTTCAGAACATTTTTAAGGAAGATCTGAACATCCGTCATATCAATGACAAATTTGTGCCCTGCCTCCTTTGTCTGGGTAAGAATTACTGGAAACAAACAAAATGACTGTCGTCCCACATTTCCTCTCCATTAGATTTAGAACAGTATGATTTATTTCTTTCCTAAAACTTAAGATGGTATTGAAGTGAAGGAGATTTAATATCACCTCGATTCAAGCAAAATTAGTGGGCAGTGCTTGCTGCGTTTCAATACTGCACTTCAAGAACAGTGGCAAAATTGCTGGACTTGTTGTTTAAATTCCCAAGGAGACCACCTTAAGGGGAAACATTGATTAGATTATAAATGATGCTGTTATGGAGAAATAAATTCAGCCTGGAAACTATTGCATCCCACTACGAGGGCTGATCATTTAATTCCGGGACTGATTTCTTTGTGAGTAAAAGAACAGACTTACCGGCTAGTTGGTCTTGTCTCCTTCGAAGTAGTGTCCTTGTGCTTATATGCACTTACTCCAGCATTCCTGCCACTGACGAAAGCACCTCTGGAAGTAACTTTTTGTAATAGCTCTCATTTGTCTTGTCACTTTGGCTTGCACCTCTTCAATGTCATCGAATCGGCAACCTTTCATTGTTTTCTTCAGTTGCGGGAACAAGAAGAAGTTGCATGGAGCAAGGTCAGGGGAGTAGGGAGGGTGTGGGAGGGATGGAATGTTGTGTTTTGCCAGAAATTCATTTGTGGTGACAGCCCTGTGAGCAGGGGCATGGTCATGGTGAAGGATCCAATTGCCAGAATGCCACTTCTCAGGGTGATGTCTGCACACAGTGTCGCAGAGGTGTTGCAGGACTGTTTTGTAGAATTCTTTATTTACCGTCTGGCCTCTGGGGATGTACTCATGATGAACAAGCCCGTTAATGTCGAAGAATGCAATCAACATGGTCTTGACATTGGACTTCACCTGCCCCGCTTTCTTCGGTCGAGGAGATGATGCAGTTTTCCACTGGGAGGACATTTGCTTTGTTTCCGAGCCATACCCGTAAACCCAGCTTTCATCACCAGTGATTACTGTGGACATGAATTTCGGATCGTTTTGGGCTCGCTCATGGAGGTCAGTGAAATTGACATGCGATTGTCCTTCTGCTCCGCTGTCAGGAGACGGGGCACAAATTTCGCTGACACACGTCTCATTTGCAAATCTTCAGTCAGAATTTTCTGGCACATACCGAATGCTATTCCAACATCCTCTGCAACCTCTCTGATAGTCAGACATCGGTCAGCGTGAATGATTTCTCGCACATGTGCCAGTCTCCTCGGTGTGGGAGGTGGACGGCCTGCCTGGGCGGGTGTCGTCTTCAAAGGATCGGCGTCCATTTTTGAAACGGGAATACTACTCAAATGTCTTCGATCGACTTAGGCAGGACTCTCCGAAAGCTGCTTGCAGCATTTCGTATGTTTCAGCACCAGTTTTCCCCAGATGGAAACAGAAATTGATGCACACACGCTGCTGAAATTTCTCCTCCATCGTGAGATGTGACGCACACTGCAGATAGATGTTCACTTAGAGGCTTCCACAGAGCAAATGCGGGGAGATACTGGCTTCCAGTTATGCAAGTACACTTGCACAGAGTTGCCACCTGTCCTGCCTTTTTGTCACTTCGCTGTGTATTGTAGCTTCCCCGAAAAAAATCAGTTCCAGAATTAAATGATCAGCCTATGTATGTAATTAGGAGCTTTACAAATTTTACACTTCACCAAATACTGATAGAGAGACAAAACTCAGAAGAATGAGATGGGTTGGACCTGTAGACACACTGGAAAAGACAAGATGGATACAACATTTCTGTTGGAAAATTTGAAAGGAACAGACCACAATTAAGATCTAGGCATAAAAGGAAGTAAGTTAAAATACACATTAAAAGAAATGACAAGCAATTATGTAAACTGGACATGATCCTGCAGGGAAAGTTTGTCTTCTTGACCAGATGAGCATTTCTCAGCTCTTCATTAAGAACTCTGCTCCAAGAAATTAGCTGGGGGTATGAGAGAAAATGTAAGAGTATAGAATACACCATCCAATCATCTTAAGATAAGATTACACATAGTCAAAGAAAAGTGTATGGACACACACTGTGACAGCACAACAGGTAGTGAGGAAATTAATGATAGTGTATTAAGAGATTGCTAATTAGGTCATATTGTTTTGGAGCTCTTGTTCAGGTATGGAAGGAACACTAAGTACTCGGCAGCAACACAGTATACACACAGTATTCTTTATTGCTAGGCTGCTAACAGCAGAGTGGGTGACAGCACTGCTGTATAGTAACCAATGATGTTGCCTGTTGTGCAATGCGCAGTGCAGTGACAAAAATAATCTCCATGGCTCACGATGCTTCAACAGGAAAAATTATAACAGAATTGCTACTACTAGGATATACTTTGGTTTCAATAAATCAGGAAGGTTATTGTTCGAGGACATAAGGTACAACTATAAGCCTGTCAGTTGGTGAGGAGTCAGCCTTGATATGAGAGTCCCTCAGCTGCAAGTCAAATGTTGGCAAAAGAAAGGATGAATTCCATTATGACAGGCTTTACACGTGCTTTTGATGAGTGAGTGTTGGACTGAGTAAAGGTAGTGTGCACTTCTGAGCTAGAAAGAGTATTTAAATGTGTCACATGTGGAATCTTTCAATGATGAAATTTAATATCGACAGATGAGTAAAGGGTAGGAAACTGGGCACAATTTATGTCACTGTAAAGTATGTGTTGTGCTTCAATTTAGGATGTTCATTTAAGTTGCAAGGCCTCGTAGTCATTTTTAATGAGTACAGGTACAGTGCAGCACAGCAAATAAATCTCAGAACCACAGACCTACCCTAAATTATATTATAATTTAATGTAGGTGTAACATACAATAATGAAATCTTAGGATTCTAATCCTAGATGAAGTGTAGCAACACCATTTATGAGGGAATAACCTTCTTATGTTACAAATTCCGAAGCATGAGGCTTGAGGCAAATTTAGAAATAATCTATAAGATGTCTCAAGTAGTAGAACAAGGGATTATGCATGTGGTTGGTGGCAGAATTATGATTGACAGAAAGTACACAGACCATGATCTCTCAGAGCACTGCATACATCAAAAATAACTATTACATTATTGCACTATAAACACTAGATCTTGACACTTCTTAAACAGTGTCATTTACCTTTAGAGCCTGTATGTTGCCTATAGATTTTTTTTTCTTGAACTTTGTAGAGGCTCCACGACGTAATGTTCCATTATCTGGAGGAGACATTCCACCCACATTACCAGTCAGTGCCCAATCCCTTCCACCAAACACCTGCCATGAAAGAAAAGAAAGTAGGTTACAATATATATAATTATCATTGAGATAATGACAGAAAATATCCTTCACATGATGATCGTATGGAGTTTTACACCATGTTGCATATTAGAAAAAATGACACACTCACATCAATTTTGGTAAAGTTCAACCCGTTATGGTATATCATATTAAATCTGACATACACGCCGTCAACCACAACAAATTTTATTAGTCATGTCAATACATGCTACATGTTTCAGTTGTACTGACTACCCACAGGCATTAAATACATGACTTTAAAACTCAAAACTAATGCATATTATATATGTATATAAATATATATATATATATCTCACAAATTA
>Ga0209629_10004901_pt1 | contig 10027 bp, 8 predicted proteins | sample TergutCu122P5_FD_187286 | JGI IMG/M metagenome (GOLD analysis project Ga0209629, IMG submission 187286) | Cubitermes ugandensis P5 segment gut microbial communities from Kakamega Forest, Kenya - Cu122 P5 (SPAdes) (version 2) | ecosystem: Host-associated > Arthropoda: Insects > Digestive system >... | reverse complement strand
AGTTTCAATATGAATTTGGTAATCAGTAAGTGTGTAACAGATGTCAAAGTTTCAAACTTCTCTGGCCATTATCTCCGTAACCGTTCAACTTTGGATATAGGTGTTTTGGGTTATATCGGTATAGTTTAACTCAAGGAACACTCTCCCGAAGTATTTCACATTCCTCCTGGGACACCCTGTATATATATCCTGAAACTCTTCCCTGTATTTTTAATATTATCTGTGTTCCATGCAGAAAGATGATTTTATGATGTTTATTCTAACAGTTGCACTAGTTTGTTACAAAAATGTATACAGTCATACAACAAACCTCCTACATGTTTTGGCATTTTTTGTTTGTCATCAGGGATGTATTTGACAAGGACAAGAAAAGCACACCATTGGCCAATTATGACATTGATGTGCACATCATGTTGTTACTTATCATTGTGCACTCACAAGGAGAGTCACGATTATATTTAAAAACACTAGTCTCAAAATTGCATTTCACACATCTCATACAATTTTTCACATTTTCCATCCTGTGCATTACATTTAACTTACTGTAATTTCGACCAACATATGCACACAGTTTTGTTAAATTTACAATAATAGTACAAAAACCACAAACTCCTACATGTTGTGGGCCTTATTGACCCATCATCAGGCAGTGCAATAATTGTATAAAACTATTGCTTGATATATTGGTCTCTTGCATTTAGAAGAACTGCTGGAAATTCTTCAGTGCAGAATATGTATAGTGGACAGAATTGCACAAAGTACGTTGGAGCTGCTTGTTGATGTGTTGTAGGTGTTCTTGGTAGTACCTTGTGAAGGGTGACATTTTCCTGTCCATCTGAAATTTCTGCCATTGGCTCACACCTACATGTTCCAGTCAACAAGTGATGCTTTTCAAGGCTACTGGATCTGATTTAATTTTACATAGGTCCCATTGGTTCACTTCTGGTCCAAGTCCTCATCATCCTATTATTTCTCACTGGAGGTTTTTTCATGGCTTATTCCTCTCTCTTGAAGAAGGCAGTAGCAGTGATATACCAGTCGACCACACTGTACAGCGTCATATTGCACCAGACAGTTCTGTTCGTAGTAATGGCTGTGAGAACTTACACGTCACGTGACTGATGTGTTACAGCTGAGTCCCTCAAACCTCACATCATCAACACACAACAGCTCAGGCCCCCAAGCTTTATGTCATCAGCATATGACAGCTGAGTCCCTCCACCCTCACATTCTCAATATATGACTGCTGAGTCCCTCAAGCCTCACATGATCAACACACAACAGTTCAGGTCCCCAGGCCTCACAACATCAGCATATGAGTAGCTGAGTCCCTCAAGCCCAACTCAGTTCCTCCTTATTTTTTAAGAGTGTGCTAGAGGTGTATGCTAAAGCAGAGTTTAAATGCGGTGGTGATAAAGCATATCCTCATTTCAGACCACTTTGAATAGAAACCGCATCAGACAAACACTTGCTTATATGAACTTATAAATAGCTTATCAGACTCTTTTCAGTTTTATCTATATAGAATAAAAAGGGAGGAAGTATGTGTCCTGGGTTCTGTTACACTAAGGTCAGTACAAAGTCAGTGGGAATGTTGTACAGCACTTCTGTCCTAGCTGAATCATAGACATTTGGAAGTAAAACAAAAATAGCTGATGTTACTGTCCTAGTGCACTCTCATTTTTACTTATTTTTGTTGGAGATTGGCAGTAAAATTATTAATACTGCATTTTATATTGACTTCCACTGATTCTTGTATCACAGAAATATTCTGAATTATCTGGCCATTTACTGTACCATTTGCATTTATTTTCAGAGGAAGCCAGTTAAATGCATCAAAGCTGCCTCTGCTTTGAACCGGTTACTAATTTTGTGTGATGGCAGTCTGCTAATCCTTAGTATGTATGACTTGGAAGTAACTGGGGGAGGACCCAAGCTTCGTGGGATTAGTACATTCTGTGTGAATGAAAATCCAAACATCAGTAATCCATTTTGCATTCAGGTATACTGCCTACATTCATAGTTAGAATCTTATCAGTATGAATGAAAAGCAGAACAATTACTTTATTGGCCTATTGGGAGCAAGAAATGTGATACTTAGCATAGGTGTCCTTTCCACACTCTGTAAAGCTTGCAACACTGAAGAAAAGTGAAATCAGATTTCTTGTACAGTAGAGTTAATCTAAATTAACCAGCAGTGAGGAATAATTATTGACATTTATCTGTGTAATTCTCTGGGAATCTTAGAATGAATAGCTTTATATGTTTAACAATACTGAGACAGTGAATGGAAGTTTATGATAATTTAATGAAAGCCTATGTCATGTTTAGTGACTTGTTAAAACCACTAGTTTATAAGTCATTACAAATAAATTTTAAAATAATTGTAAAAGAGCAAACTTTCTTGCTGAAAGTGCCCTACTACAGAATGTGTTATATCACAGTGCTTTTCCATTTTGCGTAAGGGAGATGTCAAAGATATTTTTTCCTTAGAACCTCATGCAGTCCTCTTGCTTGATTGGCATTCTCTTTCTTCAGCATAGGAATTAGAGCAGTTCATTTTCTGACGGACTCTTTTGATAACTAATTAGTAATTGACGGAGTGATGTGTCCCAGGAGACTCTAATCTGTCTCAACAGTGCCATGAAAACCACAGTTCATGAAGGGCTTTTACTGTTAATCTTTCCTGACAGATCTGTGTTGCTCGGAAGAGACAACTGCAGGTGTACAATGTTACTGAGGAGAAGCTGATTCATGTCAAGGATATCGGAGTGCCAGAACCAGCTCTTGGTGTTGCAGTGGATGGCTGTTATATCTGTGCTGCTCTGCAAACGCAGTACACTGTATACAACTTTGATACTAATGTCTCACAGCAGCTGTTCTCTTATGGGTGCGAAAATTTCCTCCCTATCATCCGCAGGATTACCAAGGTTTGTTGGCAGTCAAATTACAACTAGGAAAGAATGCCTTGCTTGTAACAGACCCACTTGAAGATTTGTAATGTTTCATTTACAGGAAGAATTTCTGTTGAGTGCACCTGAAGGATTGGGAATGTTTGTGAATGCAGAGGGAATGTCCAACAGACCACCAATCCAGTGGTCCTATCCTCTACGGGCTCTTGCATATTCACATCCCTATATACTAGGCCTTAGTGATGATGTCATCATGGTGTACAGGTACTTAGTGTAGGAAATTTGAATTCACTCAAAAGAAGTTTGCAAAAATTTTGGTTTAGAATGTAAGATATTTTGAGCTTCGTGTACAAAAATCTTTACTCAAACTGAATTGAAAGTTACCTTAAAAGTGAAGTTATCAGACATACTGCAACCAGAATGTACATTCTTGGAGTATGATACTGGAGTTGTTAAAAACTAACATGTTTGTGACCAAATGTTTATGCTTAAAAGCAAGGTAACAAGATATATAGAATATGTAAAAAGCTAGGAGGTAAAGTTATCCCTGTGCATGCCACGAAGGTGTACAGGGAGAGTAGAGATATATAGTTCCAGGCATTTTTAAGCATGACTGTAGATGCTGATGCGTAAGGAGCACATCAGATACATAAAAATAATAGGGATGAATGAGAATTTTGACACACATTCTGATATTGGCCATAGTTATAGAATGGTGGGAGGACAGTATAGAAGGAACAGCATATGCCAGAAAAGGTTAAAATATAAATATTGAGAACAGTCTGTACAGTTAGTTAAATAAAAAAATATGGCTGTTGATTGAAGAATGGTTTTTAGGTGACATTTATTAAACTGATGAAATTGCATTTGAATTTCTGAGTACCAGTAAATGAAGTGAAGTATTTGGCTGCATGACTCAGTATAACATATGCCAGACAGACACCAGTAAACTGATAGTAATGCAGAATGGCACCACACTTGCACAGGCAACACATGGAATAACCGGACCAACAATACTGATAGAATGTATTAAAACTTAATGGGTTTGAATGTGACCAAAACATACCAGCATATCTGCAAAATACCAGTTAAGCACAAAAGAAAACATCCTTGTCAATACTTAGAGGAGTGTTGATAAGTCGTTAGCCCGACCAGGAAGGAAAAAAGCTACAGCGACAGAAGATTTTGAGTTTCATATATCCTATTTATAATCATAATTGGAGGAATATTAGTACTATTTATATATATATAACAAGACTAGCATAAAACAAAATATTCTAACCATCAAACAAAATACATCAGAAGTAGGTCGGGCTAAGGATTTTTCAGTACCCCTGTACAATAAGGAACTACTGACCCATTAAGTATGACTAAATTAAGACATTATGCTATGTGTTCCTCACTTGGCACTGAAAGGTAATGTCCATATACATGCCATGAAGGCACACAGAGGGAGTGGATGTGTAATGCCACTCATTCTTCACCTGAGCATTAGATGGAGGTGAATGGTTAGCTTCTTGCTCTTGCCACTTGACCCTGAGGGGTAGAGTCACTAGTATCTATTGAGTAGGTTATCTGGTTGAGCTGCAGAGCTGGTATGGATGTTGTGGAGAAGAGAAAAGTTTGTAGCCACTGCCAGGTTTCAAATTGAGACATATGACTTCTGTACTACTTGTTTTGCTGCGTTGCCTGAGATGTGACTGAAGTTGTTGTTGTTCTGGCAGTATACTGGACCAACAGCAGAAGCAGGCTCTTCCATTTGTTGGTGGCAGGAGCATTGGCAATTTTGATGGTCGTATTTATGTGACTTCTGGAACAGCTGTGTATAGCCTGACACCTGTGCCATGGGAGAAACAAGTTGAGGTAATGCTGTGATGTACATACATACATGCATAAATATAAATATATATATATATACATACGAGTACATACATACATAACGTGTATGCATAGAGATGTGTATGTCCGTGTTCATATAGAATATATATGTATGTACATACACACATGCATACACATGCACAGTGTGCATACATGCATAGAGAATGCTGGTTGAGGAAATATCAGTGTAGGTTTTTCTCAGTTATTGCAGACAAATGCTAAGAAAGTAGTGGCAGTAGGTCTTTTGGTGCCATGTTGTTGGGTGAGTGGTTTCTGATTTTTTGGAAGATCTTAGTTTTTTTCAAAAGACTGGGACCCTCACCCAATGATGCAATGTCACATCCCAGAAGACCTGAATCTTTAGCAGTACTGCTGTATGACCCTCAGATCTCACTAAGAATGTACTTAAAAATGAGCCACCCTTTCCTGTTCAATTCTGCATCCATGTTGATTTTTCTCATTACAGTGATACTCTGCATGTGCAACCAACAGCTTGTCACATTTGCATAGGTTGTTGTGTTAAATAAGCAATAGACCAATAAACATATTTTTAAACACTGTGCCATGCAGACTGCGTAACCACTGTGGCCATGCTAGCTGCTTGCGTAACTCATGTTTAATCTCTGAAATGAACATACATTGTTTGTATTATGTGTTAACAAGTACTAATGTCAGTGTATGTGAATTGTATGCATGTTGTAGAACATTAAGTTAATTAATTAGATTTTTTAGTGCTGTATCACATATTGTGGTCAGAATGGTCTGTACTGCTTCACTGTTTATTATACAAAGTTTGAATTCATCTTGCAGGTTTTGCTTGCAGATTCAAGAGTGGAAGAAGCATTGGAACTGGCACAGAATGCAAATCGAGTGGGCATGACAAAGGAACAGTACCAGAAGGTGTACAATAAAATCCAGCAGCAAGCAGCATTTATCTGTTTTTCAAATGGTGAATTTGGTAAAGCTCGAGAGCATTTTGACAGTAGCAGTGTTGATCCCCGCGAAGTGATCTCATTATTTCCAGGTCTTATGCCACCATCTTCAATGTTTGTTAGGACCATTCCACCTCTGCATAGCATTGCAGATGTCAGCCATTTGTTTCATAGTGATGAAGGGAAACTTGGTGAAGCGAAACAGTTCCTGCGTTGTTTCTTGGAGGGACTTCATGAGACATCACTTCAACATACTTTGGTATGGCAGTTAGTTCTTTATTGAAAAGTGTGGAGTGGGTGGGCACTGGTGATATTTATCACGTGCTGAACTTTAATTTCTGTGTAATATACAGAATCTTAATGATATAAACAATCCTGCACCTCTTACACAGCTGAACATATGTGTTGTTGTGTACACATACTTGTGCATGTGCACCATGACCTACCATAAGCTGTATGTATACTAAGCTCTGCAGGCTGCATGTTTGACAGGCCTGTGCTAGAATGAATATAGTACAAAGGCTTCATAATTTTTCATTTCTGTGTCAAAATGTGATAAGTAACGTAAATTGTTTCTTGTGTAGTGATGGTGAGAGCAAAATTGCTATTTAAGCTATTATGCCCTTTTCCCTACTTTTTGCTCAGCCCAGCATTAAACATGTCTCGTGTAGGCCGGAAGTTAACAAACTAATTTTTACACTTTTAAAAACTCTTCTGTGTGTTTCAGGAGGTGGATACAGCATTGCTGAAGTTATATGCTGAGATAAATGCTCCAGAACTGGAAGCTTTTATTGCAGCTGGTGAAATTAACTGTGATGTAAAGGACTGCTGTGATTGGCTAGAGAAAACCAAGTGCTATCATGCACTGGCATTGCTGCACCGACATGCACATGACCATGACAGAGCCCTCAAAGTGTGGGCCAAGATCATCTCTGGGGAATACAAAGATGACAACTTTCATGGGCTAGAATTCTTTGTTGAATGTTTAGCGAAGTATGTATGACAGTACAAGCTAATATATATATATGTGTGTGTGTGTGTGTGCGCGCGCGCGTGTATTATGAAGATGAACAGTGCACAAACGTATGTCACTTTGTTAACATCTTATTATGCCTTCATAATTTTGATGAATTTTATATTATTCTGGTCTTATCAAATAAAATCTATCTTATAGTTTTGCGTGATTTCAGGCTTCCACCATGCAGTAGATGAGAGCTGTGCTCTTCTGGGTTATTACACTGCGAGCTGCATAGTAAAACAGAAGAGTGCAGCTCTCATCTTATAGTTTTGTCGTACTAGATACTGTGGCCTATTAATTGTAGCATGTACAGTGAGACACCATGAGGCGGGATAGTGTAGTCACTATAGGAACTCACTGCGGGCTAGATGGTCAGTTTGGGGATTGAATGCCAGTGGGAGCAAGATTTTCCACACCTGTCCATACTGGCTCTGGGGCCCACCCTGCCTCCTGTAGATTGGGTACAAGATCTCTTTCCAAGGGGTCAAGTGGCTGGGGCATGGTATTGACCATCCCTCCCCCACCCCCAGCTAGCACTGAGGGTAAATAAAGAGAATGGCTGTACCTCTACTGCCCCTTGGGCCTTCATGGCCTGTTCTAGGATGAACTTTACTTTTTACAGTGAAAGTCTGAATTAAGCAACCTACATTTTAAGTTTCCTTTACATTGTTTTCATCCTGGTAGATTCTCCATATGTTTAATGTATTATTTTCCTTGATTTAGTAGTTTAGTTGTAAGAAGCTACTGGATGACCTTAAGGACAGGAGAGGATATTCTCATTTGAAGGAGGAGGCTCTGAATCGCACTATGTGGAGGCATCGTTTTGGAGGAGGCTTTGGACCTGTCGTCAGACAGAATACTGAATGAATGAGTAGTTTAGTTATGTTCACAGTTGTGAAAAGCCATCACTACCTTCAGCATGTCTTTCTTTCTTTCTGTACATCTGTCCCCATGGAACAACCTGGCTCCCATTGGATGAATGTTTGTGAAATTAACATTGGGAAAGCAGCAGTGCAGAAGACCCTCACTGTTCTGGGGGGAAGACAAAAGAATGTCTAAGTTCTGTGGGTTCATTTGTGAAACAGAATGCAGTTCAGTGAATTTTGACTGTGTGACTGTCTGCTTCAGCAGTCCTTTGGTGTCACCTGTTTGGGCAGGAATGTGCAGGAAGAAGAAACAGGTGAAGAAAACTGGATGAAAATCTCAGAAATTTAATCAGCCACGTTTGCAGGCTCTGATAACACTCATAGCAGTAGTCAACAGCCTTGCTATGCAGTACAGCTAGTGTAGACAAGGACAACAAGGACATGGAGGAGAACAATGAAGACAAAGACAAGGCACATTGTGGTGCAAAATGGAGGCAATTGCTGGCTTTCAGGTGGTCTGATGTTATGTTACATGTTTGTGACAGTAGCATGCAGTGATTGACAGAACTGGAGAGGTCATTACTGTTCATGTCAGGCATGTGAAACAAAGCGCACTATCCTTCTAGTTTACTTCAAGAAGTAACATGTTTAGATATACTTAACTTGCAGTGTTGTTTTTATTTTTAATTTTTTAAATATATCTGTTGTACTGTCACAGGACATTGCAAATTCGGTTTGTGAGTGTACTGTTTAGCTGGAATTAACACGGTCTTGTTCACTAGTACGGTCTATAGGTCTTCCATGTTTTAAGAGCAATTTTCTTCTTTCCAGATGTGACTGCACAACTTTTGTAGTTCTGATTCAGTTTTGGGATTTGTGCTGTACAATTCTGATTGTGTTGTGTTATTGAAATGAGTCATTGTAATAAATGTGGAACACTGTGGGTTGTTATGTTTCGAATTTCACAACATAATGCAGCCCCTTTTTAAATTTAGTTTTCGAGACTGGTGTTGATTTATATTTGCTGTTGATATTTTGTGATATTGCCAGTACTGATATCAGTTCTTTTGTTCAGTAAACCATGTGTAGTTCCTTAGTCTTGCTTTAACAAAATTAGTCATTCTAGGGTTCTGTTTTCCAGATCCCACATGTGTGGTACAAAGAGTGTATTCCTTAGACAAGAAGTGTCACTGTTTATTTAGGAGGTGCCTGATTGCAGTATTGGCCAGAAATTGGCTAGCCTGATACTGGGATAGTACTCTCAAGTAGACCATGGCAGTTTCATTTCTTGTATTTTCTTCTTCAGCACACACACACACACACACACACACACACACACACACACACACACACACACACATATATATATATATATATATATATATATATATATATATAATCTAAGTCAGTGCTGAATGTTTTCTAGAATTGGTTAAAAAAGTTGCCCTGCCCATGCCATGAAGGCATAACGGGGAGTAGAGGTAGAGCTCCATTTTTTTTAACCAAGGCACTAGAATGAGCTGAGTGGTGAAATTTGTGCCCTGGCTGTTTTACTTCTGGGAAAGAACTGCACTACACACCAAACAGGAGATTGGGTGTGCTCCAGAAGTGGTCTGGACATTGGAGAGGAGAGAAAAAAATCTATTGTCTTGGGCAGGATTGAAACCCCAGATCATCCAGTGCATGGTCTAATCACTATACCACACACCTACATTGTCCTGACTACTAGAATTGTGCAGCATTATTAAATAATCCATGAACAAATGTGTATTATGCTTCTGACAAAAATATTGGTTGCTTGAGCTCTCCCCAAGTCTGTGTCTCTGCTGTGTCAGGTAATTTGTGAGTTGAGATTTTGCATCAACTTATAAAATGAACCATACACACACTGCAGTATACACACAACAGATGCACTAAATTTCCTCCTACATGTTTCAGCACTCCCTTGGTGCCATTCTCAGGGAGTCTTCCCAGTAGTAATTAAAGTAGTGCTTTTGAAATGGTCCACAGTACGCAGCACTGTCACACCCTTGTGCTCCTGTTAACATTTAAATTAAAACACGGGAGAAGCCACTCAGAATGTTAAAACAAAAGCGGAGATATTTCTTTGAGCTTCATGTAGGCTGTGGTTGTACCCCCAGTCACAGCCTACATGGAACTCAAAGGCATATCTCTGCTATTGTATTAACATTTTGACATTTTATGAGTGGTTTCTTCTGTGTTTTAATTTAAATGTTAATGCTTGTGCAAGTGTGTGACAGTGCTGCATGCTACGCACCATTTCGACAGCACTACTTTAACTACAGTGAAGACCTGATGGTGGCACCAAGGGAATGCTAAAACATGTGGGAGAAGCTTCTGTGCATCTGTTGTGTGTGTATTGCAGTGTTCGTAAGGCTGGTTTTATAAGTTGACTTCTAT
>Ga0209629_10004899_pt1 | contig 10027 bp, 5 predicted proteins | sample TergutCu122P5_FD_187286 | JGI IMG/M metagenome (GOLD analysis project Ga0209629, IMG submission 187286) | Cubitermes ugandensis P5 segment gut microbial communities from Kakamega Forest, Kenya - Cu122 P5 (SPAdes) (version 2) | ecosystem: Host-associated > Arthropoda: Insects > Digestive system >... | reverse complement strand
TGCATATGTTTACAAAATCTATCCAATAGAATCGAACCAGGCTCGGAATCCACACCACGCGGAATGACTTGTCCCTTACTAATCTTTGCCATTTCAAATGGTGTTACAACTCGTGACACCAATACATCACCGATTTTTTGCTTTTCTTCGTTTCCGCCCCATGCAACGCCAATCATTATTACTGCTTTAGGCTTCCACAACTTTATGGCTCTATCAACAGTAATAATTGATGCTTCGCGTCCCACTGCACCCATTCCAGACTGAACATGGACGGCACCATAAACACCGAACATTCCTATGTGGTATGTATTCTTGTTGTGAAACCCCTCAAAAGTTTCGGCTTCGCCGGTTAGAGGAGTTAAACTTCCGACTACACAATTGCGTTCAATGTCATTAACTGTGACCAAGAGAATCCACTTGTGAAATCTTTTGAGTTCTTTGATTTTCTGCTGATTTATTCTCTTCATGTAGACCTCTCCTTAATCAAGTATTGTTTATCGAACAAGTGCTCAAAGTTTTATGAATTTTGAATCTGTTGCCAGATTCAAATATTTGAAAATAACGATTTATCTCATTCCATATAGTCGAGCGTTTGCCCGTTTAGCGTGGCCTTGACTTCTCTCCACATCGGCATATATTTGTCCATCATTGAAACGAATCTTTCGTTATGGCTCTTTTCAATGAAATGGATAAGCTCGTGAAGGATAACGTATTCCAGACACTCCGGAGTTTTTTTTGCAAGCTGTAAGTTCAACCATATTTTGCCGGATTTCGGATTGCACGTTCCCCAACGGGTTGTCATATATTTCGTTTGCCAGCCAGTTGGCTTTAATCCCGTAATCTGTTCCCATTTCGGCAATAGGTTCACTATTTCAGCTTTCAATTTCTCGCGGTACCATTCACGGACGTAGTTCTCCCGCTGTTCGGCGGTACTCTCCTTACGGACGGTCAATAAGGCTTTATCGCCGGACAGCGCAAGCGAATTTTTGTTACTGTATTCGACATGAAGATAATATTGCCTTCCCCACACATAGAATGTTTCACCGGACACATATTCGCGTTCCGACTGCCGAAGTTGATTATCAAACTTAGCGATTTGTTTCTTAATCCAGCTTGATTTTGTACGCACGAAACGCTCTATCGCCTTATCATTCATTGAAAGAGGAGCGGACACAGTCACACGACCGTTGGGAGGCTTAACGTAAAGGTGCATATTCTTAATGTTTTTTTTGCACACCTCAATCGGTATGCCGGAAAGGTTTATCATGGCTTAATATTCATCCTGTTCCACAACGATATTATAGATTCGTTCGACTTCGGACTTCGCCTCGCTATCGGTTGGGTATCTGTCTTTCAGCACAGCGAACAAAGCGCTCTTTATCCGCTTTTCCTTAAACGGATTGTGCCGGAAATCCGCTTGCTTACTCTCGCAGACAGCCTTGTCAAGCGCGATGGCCAAATCAACATCTTCGCCGCAGTTATCATAAAATGCTCGCAGCGCTCCGCTATGACGAATACTTTCCGGGTAGTGCGGATTGTCCTCTGGGTTTTCCGTTTTCCGTACCATGTCAATGTATTTCTCTAACAGCATTTCATAGGCAAGCGCGCCGTCGCGCCGTGCCTTAATCAGTTCATCAAGAATCACCGACATCTTCTCGTAGTATTTAGGATTGATGAGTATTTTCTCGACAACTTTTTTACGAATATTATTTTCAATCGCTTCGGCCGCAGCTTCTTTGCCTTTTCCATCGAGCTTTTCGCCTTGCGCCATGACAAAATCAAGAAGGGTAAAATCGTCAAACTCGCCGATTTTGCGGCTGTCATCGGCCTTGATATATGTGTCGATAAGGCGGCGCATATCGGCCTCAAACGATTTCAAATCAATAAAGTCGCCACTGGCATTTCCTATGGTTTCCCTGAGAGCGATATAGAACGTAACTTTCTTATCAATATTGGCCTGCTCGTCAGCGGAATACCCCGCGTCGCCCATTTCACCTTTTATCTCAGCGTAGGCTCGGACAAGGCGGCTCACAAGTTTGTACAGCTTTTCACGGCTACGGGAGCAGGATTCATCATCTATACCGCCAACGCCATCCTCACCGCAAAAATAGTGAATAAAATCAATTTCAGCACGAGGCGCAGGGACGCCGCCGCACAGATCGTCGAGTTCCTCCAGCGTCGCGTCAAGGCACTTCTTAGCCTCTCCAAGCCGGTCTTTTATCAAACCCTCAATGTCCTCGGCGGCGTAGCCTTCAAATGCTCCTGACGTATATTTGTTCAGGGCGTTCGCTAAATCACCGAATAGCTGCTTGTAATCCACGATATAACCGAAGTCTTTTTCTTCTCCGTCTAAGCGATTAACCCGGCAGATAGCCTGGAACAGGCCGTGATCGTGCATAGATTTGTCAATATAGAGGTAGGTGCAGGGTGGGGCATCGAAACCGGTCAGCAGTTTGTCCACGACGACGAGCAGCTTCATATTTGCAGGCTCATCGATAAACTTTCTCTTTGCTTCGGTTTCAAAATCCTCGACATTCTGTCCGGCCAGCATCCGTTTATAGACTTCATATTTTTCAAATTCTTCCGCGTCATCCGCCTCTGTCCGTAGATTGCTCTCAAGAGGGACAAAAGACGTGATTATCGCGCACTGCTTAAAGCCGCGAGATTGAAAAATTTCGTAATATTTGCAGGCCGAATAAATGGAATCCGCTACAAGCATAGCGTTTCCGTTGCCGTCAGCAAGGCGATTCTTTATATCAAAGTCCGCGATAACGTCCTCTGCGATAACCTCCAATCGCTTGCGGGAACTATAGACCGTCTGCATATTGCCCCACTTGGATTTGAGTTTGGCTTTCGCCGCGTCATTTAACCCACGGGTCTTTGTATCAAAATAGGCGTCTATCTTGTCCTGAGCTGTGATAATCTGCTCGATGTCCCGCGCCTCATATCGTAGATCAAGGACGACACCGTCGGAAACAGCCTCGTCATATTTGTAGGTATGGATATATCCTGGAGAGAAAACCTCAATACTTGTTTTTTTATCCTTAACCAGCAGAGGTGTCCCCGTAAACCCGACGAAAATGGCATTCGGCAGAATCTCTTTCATCGCCTCATGCAAAAGCCCACTTTGCGTTCTGTGACATTCATCCACAAACACGACAAAATCGCCCTTCGCCTTGAAGCCTTGAGGCAGAACGGCCCGCAAGTCCTTTATGAATTGCTCGACGGATTTCTTCGCCTGGGCTTCACTGTTTTCCGAATTTGTCCGTAGACCAAACTTGTGAATCAACGTGCAAATAAGCCGCTTCTCTGTTTGGTTCAGCCGATCTACGAGGTCGGCGCATGAATTGGTGCGGTAAACCTGCTCATCTACGCCTTTGTATACGCCCTCCATCTGCTCGTCCAACTCATCGCGGTCGGTTACGATAAGGACGCGGGCTTCAGGATTATTGGCAAGTATCCACTTAGAGAGCCAAACCATCGTCAGCGTTTTACCGCTGCCCTGGGTGTGCCAGATGATGCCGCCCTGTTTCCGACCGAGTTTAATCTGCGCCTTCTTAATGCCGAAATATTGATTGTGTCGGCATACCTTCTTATCGCCTTTATCAAAAACGACAAAGTTATGGATAAGGTCGAGGAAACGCCGCTTCTGGAACATACTGTAAAGCTGCCAATCGAGTTTATCGGGCAACGACTTGCATTTTTCCAAAATTTCGATAGATACATCGTCCAGCGGTTGGGCGGCAGTATTGACCATATCGTTTTTCCATTCCAGAAAATACTTTTCCTTCGTGTCAATCGTCGCATAGCGAAGGCCCTCGCTGCTGTTACCCGCCATCACAAATTGGATTGTGGCAAAGAACGGTCTGTTAAAGTATTCGCTCTGGTTGGATATATTTTGCCGGATACCCTGCGACACGGATACGGTCGATTTCTTGAGTTCGAGAACAGCGACGGCGATACCGTTTATGTACACGACTACATCCGGGCGGCGCTCGCTTTCCGATTTAATCGTCACTTCCTCCGCAATGGCGAACTCATTGTTGTGCGAATGCTCCCAGTCGATGAAGTAGACCGTTTTCTCCGGCTCGCCGGGGCTTTCCTTGACCTTAGCGCCGTATTTCAGCATTGAGTACACATCTTGATTCGCTTTGTATAACCCCTGCTGGAGGTTGCCCGCCGTTTGAAGAAGCTCAAATACGGCCTTGTCTGCGAGCGTCTGGCTGTAACCGCGTCCGACAAGCCAAGCCGTTAGTTTTTCTGGCATAATATTGGTGTTGATCTGCCCATGTAAGTCGCCGTAATACTGATAATCTAAAATAGATTTATCGCGGAAGAAGGCGATTACATGGTTTTGTATTCTGCGTTCGGCTTCGTTAATTTTCGGCACCGTTTTCACCTCCGAATAGGTCGTTACTCCACTTGATAGCGCGGGCGATGTTATGGTCGGAAAATAATTCACGCTTTAGTTTATCTTTCCATTCTTCATTACGCTCAATATAATTCTTCACTGTATCGACGCGCACAGGGACACTCTTTTTAGCTAGTTCTACTTTTGTCCAGTCCACAGTGGTGAGCAACTCCAACTCATCTCCAGATGTCTTCAGAAAATGCTTTCCCAGCCAGAGAAAACTGTCAGTAAACCCCAACTGACCCGCAGAATCAATCGCCTGTTGGATAGAGGCTCCCTTTGAGAACTTTGTGCCAAGCTCATTGCTCTCGGTAATGATATATCCGCTCTTGACAGCTTCCGGTTCAACCACATAGCGAAGTTTCTCATCATATGGCCCTGCAACCTTTTCTTTGAAACCGGCCGTACTTTCGTTGCGGTGGCGGCGGAAAAGATAGAATAGCTTCTGAACCTTCTTTCTGCCAAGTGTATAAGCAGGATGATAAAAGGCATTCACTATCCCCGCAATGATGATTTTTTCTTCATCAATCAATGAGATACACGTTTCTTGCTCCATAAGCCGAATACGCCCCGGTAGCAACTCGCTCATCATGCCCTGCTTGATGTTGCGAACCTTATTCAGCTTCGCCGTCAGCGCGTTAATCTCCGCATCCATATCGGAGAGGATTTCGGCGATGGCGGTTTGTTCTTTTATTGTGGCGGGAATATTCATTACAAAGTTGACGAATGTCGGTAATCGCAAGGAATCGACGGTTGCTTTAACAGTGTTAATCAAAGCGTACTTGCCAAAAAACATTACCAAGTAATGATAAATAAATATAGGATTGACATCCACAAAATCGCTTATTTTGTAGACCCTTTGGTGACAATCGAATTTCCCTTTGATGTAATGAAATATTTGGCCAATATTTCCTTCACCTGGGACAAGGATGGCCTCACAGTCGTAACTATAAGTATTTATCCTTTCAACTTGTTGAGAGCGGACAAAAAACGCATACTTACCATTATCAGCTTTGTCTTCGTTATTACGTTTCCCCGTTTTAATGTCTAATGCGACTTTGCCGAGCGTAGTTTCTACCCACTCTCCGCTAAACCCCGGCAACCGCCGCTTATCCGTGAGCAACTCCTGCATTGCCCCCTGCTTGATGGCGCGCTTCTTGGCGATGAGCTTTTCCAGCGCGGCAATGAGTGCGTCCGTGTCCGAAAGGGCTTCGGCTATGCGGCGCTGTTCGGGCAGGGGCGGGAGAACAATACTGAAGCTATTTAATAGCTTTGTGTTTAATGAAGCCATTGTTTGCCCAACGGCTATTCCGCGCACCCGTGCTTTCGTTGGCTCAAACTTAAAATAGTAGCTAAGATATTTTGAGTCAACATTTCCATTTTTGAATGGGCGTATCCTTAATAACCGTCCTGAAAAAAGCCAACCATTTTCGTGTGCTGTGATATAGGCATTTCTATCAACCGAACCAACACGGCTGAAAACAATGTCTCCCTCGTTAAGAACATATGCATCCAAGCGGAATTTGTCTGTGGCAGAAACCAACGGAAGATTCTGACGAGTGATCGCATATTCGCCAAGATGCTCAACTGTGATGATTGGTGTGCCGACATCGACATGGAGAAAAATAAACATAAGCCCGCCGCCAAAAAAGCGGACGAGGAATACATACTGACGACTAAACTTTTCTGCGGGAAATGCGGCACGATGATGGTCGGCGTCGGCGGCACCAGTAAGACCGGCACAGTCCACCACTATTACAAATGTGGCAATGCTATCTACAAAAAATCCTGTGACAAGAAAACGGCCAAAAAGTCGTGGATTGAGCGGCTTGTCGTCGTTCTGACGAGAGATTTTGTCCTTCAGGATGATATAATCGAACGGCTTGCTGACGCGATTGTAGAGCTTCAAAAACGCGAGAACACGACCATCCAATTTCTTCAAAAACAACTGACGGAAATCGAAAAGAAAATCAGCAACTTGCTGACCGCCATTGAGGACGGCATGACGAACGCCTCGGCCAAAACTCGGCTGGACGACCTCGAAACCAAAAAGGCCGACCTTGAAATTTCACTCGCACGGGAAAAGATTGAAAAGACGCCGCTTTCGAGGGAGCAAGTCGTTTTCTGGATTAGCAGATTTAAGGACGGCGACATCGACGACCCAGCCTACCGAAGCGCTATCGTGGACATTTTCGTCAACTCGATTTTTCTGTATGAGGACAGGCTGACCATTACCTTTAACTGGAAAGATGGCTCGAAAACGGTAACTTTGGCCGAATTGGAAGCCGCTTCCGAAAATACGGAGAGCGGAGAAATGCCGGATTTACGGGGAATTTCGGGTTCGCATTTGGACGGTAATCGTCCGTGGAAGTCAAATCCCGTAAAATCAGGCATTTACGGGATTTTTTTTTGTCGATATATTTTCGATTACCCTTTAATTTACCCTTTACAACTTCTTAATTATGTTGTTCATTATCCTCACCTCTTGAGGATTTTCCCACACCTGCTTTCGCGCTTTTTGTCACTTCGTGGCGGCTTGCTCAAATTTTCTTTTCATGCGTTTGTCGTGTAATCATTTTCTTTACCCGAAAGAAATAGTGTGATATATTGAATCATGAATATTAAAAAGGCTATCTTAAGATTCGCGTTATTGGCGGCACACGCGCTGAAACCGCTCCTGCTGAAAATCTTCCCCAAAAGTGTTCTGCGCAAAATAAAACGAGGGATCGCAACCAGTAGCGACGGTTTGGATGTCAAGGAGCCCTATAAACCCGGCTTGTTTCCGAAAGGAATTAATTTAGTCGGACCGGTCAGAGCGGAGATAGGCCTCGGCCAGAGCGCGAGGCTGCTTTGCTCCGCGATACAAAAAAGCGGTATCGCGTTCACGATCTACAATTATAAGCAGCTGAACTCCGTCAGGCAGGAAGACGGACAATGGGACGCCGCGATAACAAACAGATTTCCGTACAGCGTCAACCTGATCCATCTCAACCCGCCGGAATTGCTGCTCGCGGTTTCTTACCAGATAAAGCGCGGTTTCCGGGACGGGAAGTACAACATAGCGTTTTGGCTGTGGGAGTTGGAGGAGTTCCCGGAAGATTGGCTGCCCGCGCTGGATAAAGTGGATGAGGTCTGGACGCCTTCGGAATTTGCAAGCGCGAGCGTCAGAAAAAAGACTGATCTGCCGGTCGTCACCGTTCCCTATGGCATAACCGCCGAGTATGACGAGCGTTTCGGCAGAAAATATTTTTCCCTCCCGGATAGCGTGTTTTTGTTTCTTTGCATGTTTGACAGCAACAGCACGTCCGCTCGCAAAAACCCGCAGGGCGCGATACGGGCTTTCTTGGAAGCCTTCCCGGAGGATGGCGCCGGCGTCGGCCTGGTCGTTAAGATAAGCCACTCCGATCCGAGGGAATTGGGCGAGTTTGACACGCTTGCACAGGGCCGCGGGGATATCTGTATCTTAAAAGACACAATGACAAAACTTGAGGTTAACAGCCTGATACGCTGCGCGGACGTCTTTGTCTCGCTGCACCGCGCGGAGGGCTTCGGCCTGGTGCTGGCTGAGGCGATGCTCTTGGGCAAGCCGTGTATCGCGACAAACTGGTCCTCAAACGTCGAGTTCATGAACCCCGAATGCGCCTGCATGGTCGGTTACGAATTGACGGAAATCACGAGCGACGATAACCCGATATACAAAAAAGGCTTCCGTTGGGCGGAGCCGGATATAACGCAGGCGGCTGCTTTCATGAAAAAACTGGCGGGAGACAGAGACTTCTACGACAAAATAAGCTCCGCAGCCAAAGCAAAAATATCCTCAGAACTGACGGTCGATAAATGCGCGCAGGCGATAGCGCGCAGGTTCAAAAACATAACCGGGGAGAATGTTAAGTATGGCGTCGATAAAAAAGGTTTATGACAGCATATGGTTTCCGCTTATTCTGTTTCTTATATTCTTCTGCATCCCCTTTATCATTTATTGGGGCTTGTTTTCGGCGGATAAAATCTTTGTAAGCGGGGACGGCGTCGGGGCGTATTCCATTAAGTTATTTTTAAGAAATTCCCTGCTTAACGGTGATTTCCCGCTGTGGAACAAATACTTTGAAAACGGCGTGCCGTTTGCCGCCGACCCGTCAAACGGCGCCTTTTACCCTGTCGCGCTGCTTTTGAGTTTTTTAGGCCCGAAACCGTACGTTTACGCTTATTACGCCTTTCACGTCGCTCTCGGTTCAACGTTTACGTATCTGTTCCTCAAAGAAATAGATTGTAAAAAATACGTCTCCATATGCGTCAGCTTTATTTACGCGTTCTCCATCCATCTGAGCGGATACAGAAAAGATCACATTGTAATTATCGCCACGATAGTTTATTTGCCGGTCATACTCTATTACATCGAAAAATACGTCAGGACACTTAAAGTCAAATGGCTGCTCTTTGCGTCGCTTGCCATGGCCGTGCAGTTTTTGGGCTCGTTCATGCAGGACGCGCTGTATACTGATATCGCCGTTTTTTTCTATTTATTGATGTGCGCGCCTTACAAAAAAACTTCTGTCAGGAAATTGCTTGGGGACGCCGCGATTTGGATCGGGAGCTATGTCGCGCTGACGTGCGTGCAGTTGCTCCCGACCGCGCAACTGCTTGCCGAATATGGGAAAAGCGGCAGCTCGGGCATGTCTTTTGATGATTTTAAGACATATTCGATTAATTTTATAAAGCTTTCTATGATGATCTTTCCAAAAATATTTGGGGACAATGTATATCAACCGTTTGGTTATTCAAATTCCAGCGAAATGGATATAGAAATTTTCCTGGGTGTATTTGTTACCGTCATTTTATTTTTCGGCTTGGCTTATTTTTGGAAACAGAAAAAAATGCGTGTCTTCGCAGTTATGATGGCGATCTCATTTATTTTTGCCGCAAACGCGCACGTGCCGTTTTTAAGTGTTGTATTGTATCATGTGCCAATTTTAGGGGGGATGCGCGTCCCTTCGCGCGTTCTTTTCGTTTTTATCTTTTTCGCTTACGCGGCTTTAGGTGTTACCTTAACATCATTGATAGATGAAAATAAAAACCCGCTTAAGCGGCTGTTCGTATTTGTCGGAATCGCTTTAACTGGCACCGCCGCGCTTATCGCTATCATGGGTGTATCAGCCTATACTTCAAAAATAATCTCGCCAACAGCGGATTTGCACGCGCTTTTGAAATATGCCTCAGGCGCTTTTCCTCCGGCGATATGCGTTATGGTATTAGCGGCGGCGGCGGCGCTTGCCTTATTAAAATTACACGGGAAAAAACATTATAAAAACTTTTATGTAATATTTTGCGTCTTTATTACATGCGTGACGATTTTTGAGACCTTTCCGTACAGCGGTTTGCATAGAGAGAGCCCGTTAAGCGATATGACGACCGGCGGAGCGGACGTCGCGCAGATTAAGCGCGGTATAGGAAACGGTAAGATATGGGACGCTTTCCCCAGTATCGACGCAGGACACACAAGCATTATATCGCTAAGCACAAATATCTTAAAGGGGTTACCGGCAATAAACGCCTACATCGCGTTAAATAATCCCAATATTTATAAGCTGTTTTCAAATTCAAACTCGGCCCCGTTGAACT
>Ga0209629_10004898_pt1 | contig 10028 bp, 2 predicted proteins | sample TergutCu122P5_FD_187286 | JGI IMG/M metagenome (GOLD analysis project Ga0209629, IMG submission 187286) | Cubitermes ugandensis P5 segment gut microbial communities from Kakamega Forest, Kenya - Cu122 P5 (SPAdes) (version 2) | ecosystem: Host-associated > Arthropoda: Insects > Digestive system >... | reverse complement strand
AAGGAAGAGACAAAAGAGACACCAATAAAATGTACCACAAAAATAGTGTGTGTACCGGTTGTTAATTTAGCACCTAATGTATTTGTTATTCATTCAGTTTTTTTTAGTTTAACATCTATTAATTAATTCTCAATTCCAGAAAAATAATAAGAATGACAACTATAATACCAATCCGCCTTCAATAAACCATTTCAAACACCAACGAAAATCGGCATCTCGAATATCATTCTGCCACAATTCAATAATAGTAATTTGTTACGCAGTTGAATAATGTTATCACCACATTGCGGTGAGGCAATGACAGATTAAAATGTACTGCTGTGTGTTGGTAGGTGGACATTTTGGGCAGGATTGTGAGTGGTTCTGCAGGAAGTGACTGTACTGAATTGAAAGTTAATTTTGTTGTATTGTTGTTGTATTTTGGCAGACATGAAGAGACATCAAAGAAGTGTCTACTGTTGCTGTGACAAAGGCTGCCATGATGTTGGACTGAGGAAGCAGCACCTTGGATATCACAACAGCTGGGAATGTTGGCATATCAAATAGCTTGTATGTGTTCGGGTATTGCACTGTGTTGATGTTGGCAGTACTTACTGACGGTAGGTGGAAACTTGCTGCCACATATTGTAACAACATTAGATGTCACCACCGTGGCATGACGCTGTAGACAGACTCAGGACGTTCTACACCCTACAGAATGCCTGACAGGACACTACAAACATCATAGTGACAGTGAACAGGAAGTGTCCTCACTCCCTGACATTGCACTGGAAATAACAGCTGTCTTCACTGAAGAATAGTGTCTTCAACATAATCTGACATTGTCTTTTTGCTGTTAGACCGGTATAACCGACAAGTGTATCAGATGATACTGAGCATCGTGTTACATAAGCTAAGCTCCACGCCGGTCCGTCTTTCATATCGCAAAGCTTTTTAATTAATGTGGATTAATTATTCCTCTTATTATATTTCATTTGACTTCATTATTTAAAGATATAGATACAAATAATCTTTAAGTTCCTACACGAATATCTGACACTTCTTTATAAACTCCTTTGATATTTTGGGTAATTTTATCACAGTAAGGCACTATTCACATTGAGCACAGACAAAACATCACAATGCCTATCTTAAACAATTCTGGCTCGAAAGACAAGGCGACAGAAAATTTCCAATTGCACCACGGTCAGCAAAGTGTTTTGCCGCCTTTCTCAGGAGAATTAAGTGTAGATGAAAATCTAAAATTGAGCCACGAGAACTTTAAGCAAACATTAGATGATTTCTTTAAAGACAAAAATTTAACCCCCCTAAGCCAACTCACAGCAACCCCCGCTTTTCCCACACCACACGTGCTGGCTCAGTTTGCTTCCAAGGCATACAAAGACTACGAAGAAGAAGAAGACACTGACGCACAGTATGAGACACGGTTAGCTTTACCTGACGGCTGGAAGTTACTGACGACAGCGTCTAATATTAGCAAGGGTAATGGCTATTTTGGGGCAGCCTATTGGCATCCTCAGAATCAGCAGGTTCTGATTGCTCATCGAGGCACTGATCCTAAGAATTTAGGAGCACTGTGGACAGACTTAAAGGGCGTGGTGCTTAATCGCTATGTTAGTCAAATGAAATCTGCCAGCACTTTTGCACATAAGGTTGTTGAAGTGCTGCGAGAAATTAATCAAGAGAATGGGCCCATTTTTCAAGTGTTCTTTACCGGCCACTCCTTAGGGGGTTGGCTAGCGCAAGTCACTACTTTTACTATGAAATATCTGCAGATTGAAAGGAATACATTCGTTAAAAGTGTCACTGTCCCACAGAGTTTTCATCCACACACAGTAGTTTTTGAAAACCCAGGTTGCAAAGATATGTTGTCAGAAATGAGAGACACGTTTGATGTACGTCTGGATGGGTGTTCTATTGACTTAGAGCACTTAGATATTACTAGTTATCTGTCTGCTCCAAATCGCATTAATACTTGTAATGAACATGTAGGGACGGTCTATCGCATCTTCACTGATTTGTCTGATATGGGCTGGTGGAAGAAACATTCCCCATTGTATAACCTAGCCACGCATAGTATGGATAAAATTGTGGAAGCCTTTGACCCTGACACAGGGCAAGTACGTGAAGATGAACAGGGTAAACTGAAAGTGCAAGTGGTGATTGATTGGCCAGTCAGTTCCGGCTTAAGTGGTGGCGAAGAATACAAACGTTTCTTTAAAGGTGCAAAACATTTGAATGACTACCACCAAGAGGTTAAAGACGTAACTTTCCAGATCGAGGGTTATCATCCGATGCGTTACCAAACTAAAACATATGACGAGGGGGTTATTAGGCTAAGCGTATTTTGTCAAGAAGAGAGGCAGTTTTTAGAGAGTTATAGTTGGTTACGTCAGTTACCAGAATTCTTTAAACCTAAAGAACTGTTCTCTGTGATGAAAGATAATAAGGTCCAAAAACAAGCTGAAGAAATATTGACGAGCTTTGAGATAGAAAACCACAAATTACGCTGTACAGATAGCACTGCATTACAGGCCCTCGTTCCCTATGTGAAACGGTTGCTTCAGCTGTTCCCTCAGATAAAAGAGAGGACAACAAGTGCTTTTTCCTCTGGTGAGGTTAGAAACAGGGTTTATCAGATTGAAACAAGACGTTATGTTGAACGGATTAGGCAAAGCCCACTTGATTTTAAGGCAGATGATTTGAGTTTAAGAGACTTTGTAAGAAGTGACTACGAGCAGGTATTGCAGTTACAGATGGTTGATGACGACGAGTGGACAGGGCTGATCAAGGTATATCAGGTGCTGGAAAAGACCGGTTGTCTTAGTGAAGGTCAGTACACTGTACTGAAGTTAAAGCGTTTGTTGTCGGTAAATCAGTTGATGGACTTCAGTACAGCAATGCTGTCAACTGGAACATCACATCTATTACTGATGGCATGCGATACAAATGAATTGTTGAATGATGAAGCAAAAGACCTAATCAGAAAAACCTTTAACACTATTGAACAGAAACCGAACATCAAAATTGTCTTGTCCACTCGATCAGAAGGTACGACACGCCCTTCTCTGCAGCAAATAGGTAGGGCAATATTTGGTGAGAGATTTGTTACAAGAGATGAACAGTTAACTTGGAGTGATTTAACCACCAGTTCACAGGAGAAACTACTAGAAAAATCAGTCACATTTCAAGGCACTGAAGTTTCTCTAAATGAACTCATGTCTGCTGAATCTCCTCTGGCAAAGTTACTGCCTCTTGGTGCTTTACTGGAAGAAAAGCAACTTAAGATTGCTGATACAGTGCCAATTTCAAACGCCTACAATGAAGGTTACTATATCGGTAGAACACTTCGTCAGCATAGGGCTGTTAAGGAGGAAGAACTTATTGACAAATGTAAAAAAGGGTTTCCAGATTTAATTGCCAGCACTGAGCAAGAATTCAAACAACTCTGTCAACTGTATCCAACAAGCAATGTGCATTGGCTAGAGAAAGACAAGTCAGGAAAACTCGTTTGGCAGCAATCACAAGGAAGCTTAGAAACATTGCGTAGATGTATTGATACCGAAAGTTCACACTCATATACAGCTGATGATTTAGACAAGCTGTTGGAGCAAGCACAGCAACAGAGGGTGATGCTGATTTCTGATACAGCAGGGATGGGTAAATCCACCGTACTGACACATCTGTCTAAGCAAATCAAACAGAAATTCCCAGCCAAATGGGTGGTGAGAATTGACTTAAATGACCATACAAATGCACTGAAGACAGTGAATCAAAAGCAGATGGATAAGGAAAAAGCGATTGAATTTGTGTCGGAGAAAGTGCTAAAACATAAACCTGGTTTGGAATTAGAACTGTTTAAACAGTGTTGTGAACAAAAGCAGAAAGTAAGAATAGTAATAATGCTGGATGCTTTTGATGAAATCAGTCCGTTCTACAAAGATACTGTCATTGATTTACTGCAATCTCTAAGGCAGACGGCGGTAGAACAGCTGTGGGTCACCACCAGACCACATCTGAGAGAGGATTTGGAAGATAAGCTACAACAGCTGTCCTACACACTACAACCATTTTCTGAAGAAAATCAAATTGAATTTTTGACAAAATTTTGGAGTCTGAAGGACTGGGTTACAGAGATTGACAATAATGAAAAGGAGGAAAATAACAAGAAGGTAGAAATCTATGCTAAAGAATTAATTAAGAAACTAGTCCAATCAATTAGCGACAAAGAAAGAGAATTTACTGGCATCCCATTACAAACCCGAATGTTGGCGGAGGCTTTTGAAAAAGAATTTAAAATATTTTATCAGTCACCAAAGTCCATGCCAGAGTTATCGCTCAAGATAGACTTGATTGGATTATACAGAAAGTTTGTTGAAAGCAAATATGACATCTATCAGGGGGAAAAGTTTCAAGTCCGGAAGACTAACGTGATTGCAAAAGAGCAACGAGAACGTGATTTAAAAATCTTGAGAGAAGATTATCAGCTGCTGGCCTTGAAGGTGCTGTTCAATGAGGAAACAGTTGCACAATTTCAAGATAATGAACAATGTACATTTTCAGCCAAACAGTTAAGCAGGATTGGGATAGTGCAAGTAAGTCATGACGGTAAACCATACTTTATCCACCGCACTTTTGCCGAGTATTACGTTGCGGATTGTTTGGTAAACCGCTTAACCGAGGGGAAGAACATATCAGAGCAAGTACTGACTTTTATACTGAAAAATATATTTCTGGAAGAAGATTGTAGGGTGATTAGAGTTTTTATGGATGACTTGTTGTCAAGGTGCAAACCATCAAGAGAGGTGTTAAAAGAGTTCGGAAATGAGTTACACGGAATGGGGAAATATGCTACAGAAGTATTCAAAAAAGCAGTTTCCGAAGGAAATGCTAATATTGTTGGACTTTTGTTAGATTGCGTGCAAGCAGCAGATCACACAGACACTGTAAAGAAAATGCTGCTAGCAATTTATTCAATAAGAAGCACAGCCTGGCACAATGCAATATATCAGAACAATATACATGTATTAGAGAAGTTATGGGAGTGGGCTAAAGAGAACCTAACAACGGAAAATATAAATAATAAATTGTTATTAGCCACAGACCATAACGGGATGACTGTATGGCACTTGGCAGCAACGAGGTACACACCAGAAATATTACAGCAAGTATGGGATATGGCTGAACAGAACTTAACAACAGAGGAAATAAAAAATAAATTTTTATTAGCCACAGACAATATGGGAAGTACCGTCTGGCACTTGGCAGCACAGCTGGGCACGCCAGAAATATTACAGAAAATATGTGAATGGGCTAAAAAGAAATTAACAACAGAGGAGATAAATAATAAATTGTTATTAGCCAAAGACAAGAAGGGAAGGACCGTCTGGCACTTGGCAGCAGAGAGGGGCAAACCAGAAATATTACAGAAATTATGGGAAAGGGCTGAAAAGGACTTAACAAAAGAGGAGATAAATAATAAATTTTTATTAACCACAGACAGTGAGGGAAAGACTGTCTGGCACTTGGCAGCAGAGAAGGGCACACCGGAAACATTACAGAAAATATGGGAGTGTGCTAAAGAGAAATTAACAACAGAGGAGATAAATAATAAATTCTTATTAGCCACAGACTGTGGGGGAAGGACCGCCTGGCACTTGGCAGCAGAGATGGGCACACCAGAAACATTACAGAAAGTATGGGAAGGGGCTATAGAGAAATTAACAACAGATGAGATAAATAATAAATTCTTATTAGCCACAGATGGTGAGGGAAGGACAGTGTGGCACTTGGCAGCAAATAGGGGCGAAACAGAAATATTTCAGAAAGTATGGGAGTGGGCTATAAAGAAATTAACAACAGAGGAGATAAATAATAGATTGTTATTAGCCACAGACAATAAGGGAAGTACCGTCTGGCACATGGCAGCACGGTGGGGCAAATGAGAAATATTACAGAAAGTATGGGAGTGGGCTAAAGAGAAATTAACAACAGAGGAGATAAATGATAAATTGTTATTAGCCATGGACAATAAGGGAAGGACCTTCTGGCACTTGGCAGCAGAGTGGGGCAAACCAGAAATATTACAGAAAGTATGGGAGTGGGCTAAAGTGGAATTAACAACAGAGGAGATACACAATAAATTGTTATTAGCCACAGACTGTGAGGGAAGGACCGTCTGGCACTTGGCAGCAAAGAGGGGCCATTCAGAAATATTACAGAAAGTATGGGAGTGGGCTAAAGAGAAATTAACAACAGAGGAGGTAAAGAAAAATTTGTTATTAGCCACAGACAAAAAGGGAAGTACTGTCTGGCAAATGGCAGCAGAGAGTCGCACACCAGAAATATTACAGAAAGTATGGGAGTGGGCTAAAGAGAAATTAACAACAGAGGAGATAAAGAATAAATTTTTACTAGCCATAGACTGTGAGGGAAGGACCGTCTGGTATGTGGCAGCAGAGAAAGGTACACCAGAAATATTACAGAAATTATTGGAGTGGGCCAAAGAGAAATTAACAACAGAAGAGATAAAAAATAAATTGTTATTAGCCACAAAAAAGAAAGGAGGAAGCGTCTGGTATGTGGCAGCAAGGCAGGGAAACCCAGAAATATTACAGAAAATATGGGAGTGTGCTAAAGAGAAATTAACAACAGAGGAGATAAAGAATAAATTGTTATTAGCCACAGACAAGAAGGGAAGGACCGTCTGGCACTTGGCAGCAGAGACGGGCACACCAGAAACATTAGAGAAAGTATGGGAGTGGGCTAAAGCGGAATTAACAACGGTGGAATTAAATAATAAATTGTTATTAGCCACAGACTGTGAGGGAAGGACCGTCTGGCACTTGGCAGCAATGGAGCGCCCACCAGATAAATTACAGAAATTATGGGAGTTGGTTGAAGAAGCACGAATAACAGAGGAGATGTATAATAAATTGTTATTAGCCACAGACAATATGGGAATGACAATCTGTCATCTTGCACTAGAGTATTACAATTTTAATGCATTACATATAATATGGGAGTGGGGTGTAAAGAAATTAACAACAGAGGAGATATATAATAAATTTTTATTAGCCACAGACTGTGACGGAAGGACCGTCATGCACGTGATAGCGAAGTGGGGCACACCAGAAATATTACAGAAATTATGGGAGTTGGTTGAAGAGGCACGAATAACAGAGGAGATGTATAATAAATTGTTATTAGCCACAGACTGTGAGGGAAGGACAATCTATCATTTTGCACTAGAGAATCACAATTTAAATGCATTACATATAATACTGGAGTGGGCTGTAAAGAAATTAACAACAGAGGAGATAAATAATAAATTCTTATTAGCCACAGGCTGTGGGGGAAGGACCGTCTTGCATGTGATAGCGAAGTGGGGCACACCAGAAAAATTACAGAATTTATGGGAGTTGGTTGAAGAGGCACGAATAACAGAGGAGATGTATAATAAATTGTTATTAGCCACAGACAATAACGGAAGGACAATCTGTCATTTTGCACTAGAGAATTACAATTTAAATGCATTACAGATAATATGGGAGTGGGCTGTAAAGAAATTAACAACAGAGGAGATAAATAATAAATTTTTATTAGGCAAAGACTGTGAGGGAAGGACCGTCTTGCACGTGGCAGCTGAACGGGGCACACCAGAAATATTACAGAAATTAAGGGAGTGGGCTGAAGGGGCACGAATAACAGAGGAGATGTATAATAAATTGTTATTAGCCACAGACAATAAGGGAAGGTCAATCTGTCATTTTGCAGCAGAGAATTACAATTTAAATGCATTACAGTTAATATGGGAATGGGCTATAAAGAAATTAACAACAGAGGAGATAATTAGTAAATTTTTATTAGCCACAGACTGTGAGGGAAGGACCGTCTTGCACGTGGTAGCAGAACGGGGCACACCAGAAATATTACAGAATTTAAGGGAGTGGGCTGAAGGGGCACGAATAACAGAGGAGATGTATAATAAATTGTTATTAGTCACGGACAATAAGGGAAGGACTGCCTGGCAAGTGGTAACACAGTGAGAGAACGTAGAGATATTAGAGAAATTTAGGAGTGGGCTGAAGAGAAACTAACAGCAAGGGAGATAAAATATGAATTGTAATTAACTACAGACAATAATGGAGGGACCACTTGGCATGTGGCAGCAGAGGAAGGCAAACTTAGCCGACTGTTTTAATACGAAATATTTCCCTGGGCTGAATGAACAGCGGCGAGGCAGGCAGTTAGATTGTGAAGGTACAGTTTGCAGGATATACCAATCATGTGTCTTGACAATTCAAAAAATTCGGCATCTTAGATTCAGTTGAATATTGGGAATTTAAGCTGTTGATGTTTCAGTTGGTCGATGTGCAAAGATTTGACTTAGAGATGGTGGTGCTAATTATCGCTGGTCAGCCAGCAGTAGGAGTTTAGACAGCTGGTGTGTTGTTGGTGCTTGGACCGGCAAGTTAAGTGCTGTGGGTGAGCAGAGAAATAAATGTTTTGTTGTGTGCACCAGAGTGATTGTCTGAGATTTTGTGACGAACTTAGAAACAGGAGGTTTATAAAACTACAGTGACTTTCCCTGATCTAAAGCAGTATGTGTTGCTAGTTGCAAAGTGTTCCATGCAACAGCAGCACAAAGAGCTTGAGGTCACGTGATGGTGACACAAATGTTGTGCTGTTTGTGTAGTGAACAGCAGTCAGTGTGTTGGTGGGTCAGCAACAGCAGTGGGAATGTTCGCTGTCAGCGGACTGTAAACAGTATGCAGTTAAAATTACCTTTCAGTGCTGTTCAGTACAGATGGATGTTGTGCAGAGTTATTGTTGGTTGTGGTAAAGTGTGTTAAGTGTAGGATAGGTTTGTTGGTTTGTTATCGCACTGTTTAACAATATGTACTGTTGAGTGTTGTCATGACAAATTCTATATCCTGTGGCTTTTACCATGTATGGATTGACTGAATGTATAATAATAAACAAACAAACAAACAATGATATTGTACAAATCATTTGTAAATATTTGTATATTAGTGGATGTATAAAATGTTCTGTTTTATATTATTCAGCACAGATAACAATTGTACTTTATAGACACAAGCATTGTTACTACCAACTGTACACTGTGTACAGTTGTTAGTAAGGGGCAACTTAGTGTTTACTTGAATAACAATGAATTTTGCACCAGAAGTCTTATTAAATGTACGGTGCATGCAATATAATTGTCACCACATAACAACCCATGACTGACACAGTAGCTGCTCAGAAATACAGCTTTATTTATGCTTAACCTCAGCTCTATATGGGGATGAGTAGTCAGTCCCATGCCTTGGCTGCTTTACTCCTGAGCTAATGGTTTGTTTACTGACTGAAGAAGCGGCTGGCTCTGTCCCAGGGCCAGTCTGGACTCAGAAGAAAATCTCGCCCCACCGGAATTTGACCACAGGACTGTCCAGCCAGTAGCAGGTAGCTATACTGACTGCACAACCCTGTTGTCTTCAAACATATGGTGCCAGAACATTACAGTAATGGGTACTGTTAGCTGTACTGTGGGTCATGTACAGAGCACTGTTATTGTTGTTGTGACAAACTGAATGTAATGATAATTCTGTTTGTTACCGTTATGTTTTTTACACATGGCGGTTGTACTTAAAGTTACGTGGTTTCATCTGTCAGTTTAAAAGTTTAATGATTGCTCAATTTTATAATTGGATCAAGAGATTAGCACAGTGTTGTTGAATTGTGAGTGTAGTGATAATTGTAGTTACAGTAACGTTTACTGTTGTGTTGCACATTTATTGGTACTTGACTGTCTGATATACAGTTTTATTATTTTTATTTTGTCCCATATTCATATTTCCCTCATGTTCTGTCACTACATATCCTGTATATACAGCTACAGACTGTAAAATATATTAACTGTATTATTAACTGTAATATTGTCCCATATTCATATTTCCCTCATGTTCTGTCACTACATATCCTGTATATACAGCTACAGACTGTGAAATGTATTAACTGTATTA
>Ga0209629_10004897_pt1 | contig 10028 bp, 5 predicted proteins | sample TergutCu122P5_FD_187286 | JGI IMG/M metagenome (GOLD analysis project Ga0209629, IMG submission 187286) | Cubitermes ugandensis P5 segment gut microbial communities from Kakamega Forest, Kenya - Cu122 P5 (SPAdes) (version 2) | ecosystem: Host-associated > Arthropoda: Insects > Digestive system >... | reverse complement strand
TTTTCTTTCAAGTCAAACCCTGCCATGGAAGCGAGCCCTATTGCCATATCAGAATATCCTGAAAAATCAAAGTACAATTGGATGCAATATGCTATAGCTCCCAGCCATGCAAGAGGGGTCGTTATATCATATGCATTTAAATTAAAAATTGTTTCTACAATTTTCCCAGTGGTATTTGCAATCAAAATTTTTTTAGAAAGCCCTATTATGAACTTATTTATACCTTTTGACACTTTATCAAATGAAACTTCTCTATCATCTATCTGATTTTCAATATCGATATATTTAACGATGGGACCTGATATTAATTTGGGGAAGAAAGAAATATATAATAAAAGCTTAAAAAAATTCTTTTCAGGAGCAGCTTGTCCTCTATATACATCCACTAAATAGGATATCATATGAAAAATAAAAAATGAAATTCCAAGTGGGAAAGCAAGTGTAGGTATAGGAATATTTAAATTAAATAGATCATTGAAGTTATCTAAAATAAAGCCTGTATATTTAAATATGATTAAAATGCCCACATTTATCATAATGCTTAGAATTAAATATCCTCTTCTAACATTTTTATCTTTAGTATTAAAAGAGAATGCCAATAGGTAATTTATAAGCACCATTTCTATCATCAAAAAGACGTAAACAGGTTCTCCCCAGGAATAAAAGATCAAACTGGATATCAATAAAATATAATTTTGAAATTTTATTTTAGGAATTAAATAAATGAGTCCAAATACTATTGGCATGAAAATGAATATGAATATCGTTGAACTAAAAGCCATAAATCACCGTCCAGAGTTTTTTGCACTAAAAATACTAATAGCTGTAATTATATTGTTTTCATCTAAAACAAAATAAAGCTTTGGTGATTTAGGATCTCCTTTTTCATCAATCCAATATGTTAAAACAGAATCTTCAAATGTATAGTCCTTTCCATAAGTTTCCTCGATATCAGATTTTTTTAGACCTACCTTAATGCCTCTTAAAGTTTCATATTTGTCGCTGGTTACATACACTTCACATATTTTATCCCTATCATCTATAGGTAGTGTGCTGATCTCAATACCATCATATGAAAATGACTTATCCATACCTTTATATGCACAGCTAATTGCTTCTTCAAAAGTGTAATCATTTCCAAGGGATGTTAGAACTTCCTTTGCATCATCATCTACATGGACATTTAATCCGTTGATTATCAATACTAAATCACCTGAAGTGACTTTTTTTTCTATTCCATTGATAAGTATATCAGTATTTAAAATTATTATGATAATTATGATTGCAATTTTAAGTAAATTTTTCTTCATTTCGTACCTCCAAATAATAGTGAATATTGAATAATGAACATTGTAGCAGTGAATAGTATTGATCCCTATATATATTATGTTTATGATGAAAATTTATACCAATATGGTAATCTATTTTTAACAGTCAACCTTTTATTGAGTTTTAGTATAATAATGTAAATACCTTTGATTAAAGTTTATTATATTTAAATGGAGGATAATTAAATGCGTAAGAAAGATATTTTAGGAAGTTTTGTTAAAAATCCAAATGTAATATATGAGTATTCAATAAAAAAATCAGTTGATGAACCTGAAACATATTCTGCACTAATTACTTTTTTACCAGGATCAAAAGAATTGTTTGTAAATGATGGTGATGAGCAAATTTGCCTTGCAGGTGCTGGATATAAATGGATAATGTATCTTCCTCTAAATGAAGATTGGTGCTTAACAACATTTTACAATCCTAAAAAAGAGCTATTGGAATGGTATTTTGACATTAGCAAGGGTAATTTTCTTGATGAGAATGGAATGCCTTGTACAAATGATCTTTTTTTAGACTTGGTAATTCTACCTGATGGACGAACTATAACTATCGATGCAGATGAGCTACAGGAAGCCTTTGATAAAAAAGAAATTACGATTGAAGATTATAATCATGCCTACACAGTACATGATAAAATCATTACCAGCAAATGGAATGATGTGGAATTCCTTACCAACTTAAGCAATAAACTTTTTTCAGAATACATCTAACTTTACTTAAGAGTTATTAATTTAATGGATAAATTCATGGACTCTTTTTGATAAAATAGTGTGATATAATGTATTTATGGATAAATAAAGAAGGGGTATGATATGCGAGAATTTAATGTTACTGGATTATGTGTACCAGAAAAACACTACATGGTTGATACAAGTGATAATCTAAAAAAAATAACTGAGCTAATCACTAAAGGTAAATACTTTGTAATAAACCGCCCTAGACAATATGGTAAAACTACCACTCTATCCTGTCTTAGACGATTGCTTAAAGATGAATATATTGTTGTTTCAATCAGCTTTGAAAGACTAGGATATAAAAACTTTGAAACCGCAGAAAATTTTTGCATAGAATTTTTAAGATTGGTTAGAAAATCATTGAATTCAGCAAATATATCAGACGAATATAAAGAAGCTTGGGTAAATAATGAGGTAAATAGTATTATAAAATTAGATTATCATATAGATAAGATGTGTGAAGATCAAAAAATTGTTTTGATGATAGATGAAGTTGATAAAACTAGTAATAATCAAGTGTTTTTAGAATTTTTGAGCATGTTAAGGGCTAAATATTTAGCAAGAGATGATGGAGACGATTATACATTTCATAGTGTAATATTAGCAAGTGTATATAATATTAAAAATATTAAACTTAAATTGATAAATGAAGGTTATTATACACCACAAAATGCAGAAGGTAACCGTGTTAATTCGCCATGGAATATAGCAGTAGAATTTAATGTGGATATGTCTTTTAATCCTCAAGATATAGAATCTATGCTTAAAGAATATGAAAATGAAACCAAATTGCTTATGGATACTGAGTCGATATCCCATGAAATTTATAAATATACAAGTGGCTATCCTTTTTTGGTTTCATATATCTGTAAACTCATCGATGAGGAACTAGGTAGGAACTGGTCCATAGACGGTGTACTTAGAGCTGTTAAAATAGTTTTATCAAGAGATAATACTTTATTTGATGATCTCATTAAAAATATTGAAATATATAAAGAGTTATACGATTTGCTATACTCCATTTTAATCTTAGGCAAGAATGAACCGTATAATATCGATAACAATATTATAAAACTTGGGAGTATGTTTGGATTTATTAAGGAAGAAAGTGAAAGTAAAAAAGTCATCATTTCAAACAAGATATTTGAAATAAGGATAAGCAATTATTTCATATCGAAAGATTCGACTTCAGAATTTTATAAAGATAAAATTTCAAGAACTCTACCAGAAGATGTAATTAAAAATAACACATTTGACATGGAATTAGTTTTGAGCAAATTTTCTGATCATTACAGGGAAATATATAATAAAGTAGATGTTCCATTCCTTGAGAGACATGGACGATTATTATTTCTTACCTTTTTAAAACCTCTAATAAATGGAAAAGGCTTTTATCATATAGAAAGTCAGTTTACAGACTATAGGCGTATGGATATTGTCGTGGACTTTAACAAAGATCAATTTATTATAGAGCTCAAAATCTGGGATGGCGATAAAAGCAGGGAGAAAGCATACGATCAGTTATTGGATTATATGAATTCAAAAAACGCAGATAAAGGATATTTGCTCATATTCGATTTTCGTAAAAAAAAGAATAAAGAACAAGTGTCGGAATGGATTCAAATTGGGAATAAAAAAATATTTAGCATATTAGTGTAATAGTAGTGAACGCTTACGATTGAACAATTAACAGTTGTTAAAGAGGCTGTTGCAAAATGACTGGGGCTGGCGCAAAATGGCTATTTATACGCTGAGGCGTATAAATAGCCATTTTGAACTTTATAAAATATAACTTTATATTAGTTTAATACGATAACGCCCTCCTACGCTGTCCACCCCACTTTTGTAATAACGTACTTCTCTTCATAGGCATATTCTTTTTATTAGCCCACGGATCATTAAAATAATAATTTACCCCATCAAATCCAGTTAAGGTAACAGCATGAACTCCAAACCCATACATTCCCGAAAGCCACAATACCACTGGTTTATTGTTTAAAACTTGGCTTTCTAAAATTTCTTGAGAACAACCAGTTAAATCCATGCAATTGCCAGCGTATTTTCTGACTAGGGGGAGGAGCGCAGGGGGATAGATTGTCCAACCTGAGTTTAAAAATGGATTCCCTACATACCCTGAATTCGGATTACCACTACTTCTCGGCATCTCTTTTGCAAGAGCAACCTTGTTTACATTTGCGCCACTATACAATAGCATCATAGTAACAGCAGTTATCTCACAACCAGTGGGAAGCTCAGGACGCTGATTAACTAAAGGTACATTTAAAAGATGAGATGTAGGTATTGGTGGTGCAGGAGGTGCTATAATTACTGGTTCTGGTGGAGGCGTTGGAGGTGGTGGCGTTGGAGGTGGTGGTGGAGGTAGCGGCTCTCCATTTGCTGTATTAAATTCATTTCTTGCAGCTTCTGTGATTTTAAATATTTGGGCTCCATCCTTGCATTGATCTTGTTCTATAACCTTTTCATCTAAAACAGTGATTAATTTATTTGTACTGCAAGATCTTATGATAAAACCATCCCCATAAGGTTCCACATAAAATTTTTGATTTTCATTGTTTAAAAAGTCCCATTGAATAATCAGCAAATCATCGACATTTTGTGAAACCTGTAAAGATTTTAATGAATGAGCGAGCTTAATTGCATATTTATTTTCTCCTAGATGTTCAAAATAAAAGATCTGGCTATTTACATTTTTTAAGTCAGTTTGTATCAATGTTGAACCATTTTCAAGAGAAAAATCTTTTATCTCTAAATTTTTATTTGATAAAGTATTTGTAATTCTATAAAAGCCGCTATCGATAAAGCCCTTTTCAGGATAATTTCTATCATTTTTAAGGACTTCTCCTAAATAATAGATTGAATCCTCGTTCTTATTTTCATCATCAATTTTATTAATATCATCATTAGAAGTAATTCCAATGCTTTTGCCCGTGAGCTTAGATCTTACAATATATTCATCTGCAGAGTAGTTATCAATAGTGAATTTTTGAGATTCCAAATCATCCCAAGGTTTAACAATGAGTTTCCCTTTTTCTTCAATGCTCAAATACATATTAGAATGAACAGTTTTAATTGAATAATTTCCGTCATCAAGCCTTTCTATGCGGAATATTTGATTGTTTTCGCCATTCCAAACACTTTCAAGCACAGGTGATGGACCAAAATTAAAATCCTTTATTACAAAGACTTTATGCGTCTCTAAATTTGCAATTTTATATAGCCCGTCTTCAAAATAATTGTAATTTAGTTTATTTTTTTCTACCCTATCGAAGCTCCATAATTGATATTCAATATTGACGTTCTGTTCTTCATAGACTAAAGTTCCAGTTATTATATTATCTACAGTTAAAGCTTTAGAAGTCTCTTTTGAAATTATTCTAAAAAAACCAGTATCATAATCAATTTCAAGAAAAAACTTTTGAGAGTCGCTGTCTTTCCATGTATCCTGGTTTATCTTTTCATTTTCAGGATTAACACCGATAAATAGGTTGCTATGGGCTGGACTAATTGAATAACTTTTATCCGAAAGAGCTTTTAAATAAAATATTTGATTATTATCATTTACAAAATCATCTATAATTACATCTGCATTTTTAGAAAAAAAAGAATCTCTAATTTCTATGGTCTTGTTTGATGATTTATTTGATATTTTATAGTAGCCATCAGGAATATAAATTATTCTATCTGTGATAATTGGCTCTTCGTCGATACTTGCACAAAAAGCTGTTTCCGACATTAAAAAAAATAACAACAAAAAAGAAATAATTAAATTAAAAAAATATTGCCTTTTCAAGATCAAATCTCCTTATCTTAAAGTTTATTTTAATATTATTAAATAAAAGTCGTTATTTTATTCAGGATAAGAAGAATTTTATATAGAATAGTGTCGAAATTTAATTTATATGCATAAGATTCAATGAGTAGTTATTGTCATTATATAAATGATCATGATGCTTAAAATAATTAAGAGTTCATAGGTAATTCATGGACTCTTTTTTATAAAATAGTGTGCTATAATGTATTTAAAGATAAATAAAGAAGGGGTATGATATGCGAAATTTTAAAGTTACAGGAACCTGCATACCAGGAAAACACTACATGGTTAATATAAATGATAACCTTAAAGTAATGGCTGAATTGGTTAAAAATGGTGAATATTTTGTAATAAACCGCCCTAGACAATATGGAAAAACTACCACTCTATCCTGTCTTAGACGTTTGCTTAAAGATGAATATATTGTTATTTCTATCAATTTTCAAGGAATGGGAGAAGAAAGCTTTGAATCTTCAAAAAATTTTTGCTTAAGCTTTATGGAATTGATTAGAAAATCATTGAATTTAGTAAATATTTCTAGTGAATATAAAGATGCTTGGTTAAACAAAGATGTAAATAGCTTTATAAAATTAAATATTCATATTGATAATATGTGCAAAGACAGAAAAGTTGTATTGATGGTAGATGAAGTTGACAGTGCTAGCAACAATAGAGTATTTCTGGAATTTTTGGGCATGTTAAGGACTAAATATTTAGCAAGAAATGATGGAGATGACTATACATTTCATAGTGTAATATTAGCAAGTGTATACAATATTAAAAACATAAAACTTAAATTGATAAATGAAGGTTATTATATCCCTCAAATAGCAGAAGGTAAGCTTATTAATTCGCCATGGAATATTGCAGCTGAATTTAATGTGGATATGTCGTTTAGCCCTAAAGATATTGAATCTATGCTTAGAGAATATCAAAATGAAACCAATATAATTATGGATACTGAGTTAATATCACAAGAAATTTATAAATATACAAGTGGATATCCTTTTTTAGTATCATATATCTGTAAACTAATCGATGAAGAACTTAACAGGAACTGGACTCTAGAAGGTATACTTAGAGCTGTTAAAATAGTTTTATCAAGAGATAATACTTTATTTGATGATTTAATTAAAAATCTCGAAACATATAAAGAGTTGTATGATTATTTATATTCTCTTTTAATCGATGGGGAATATAAAGATTTTAATATTGATGACCCTATTGTAAAGCTTGGAAGTATGTTTGGATACCTTAAAAAAGAAGAAAATGATAGAGCGATTATAGCAAATAAAATATTTGAAACTCGAATAAGCAATTACTTCATATCGAAAGTTTCAAATATCTCACCACTTAAAAGTAAATTTTCAAATGTATTAGATCCAGATAATGTAAATATCAATTCATTCGATATGGAACTTTGTTTATGCAAATTTGCTGATCATTACAGGGAAATATATAATGAAGTGGATGCTCCATTTCTGGAAAGGCATGGACGACTATTGTTTCTCTCGTATTTAAAACCCCTAATAAATGGTAAAGGCTTTTATCATATCGAAAGCCAGTTTACGGATGACAGAAGAATGGATATAGTTGTGGATTTTTACAGAGAACAATTTATCATAGAACTTAAGTTGTGGAAAGGCGAAGCAAAGAAGGAGAAAGCAAACACGCAATTATTAGGCTATATGAACTCAAAGAATGCAAATAAAGGATATTTGCTCATATTCGATTTTAGAAAAAATGTTAAAAAAGAACCAAGATCTGAATGGATTCACTTAGGAGATAAAAAGATATTTAGTGTGATAGTATAACATTTAACATGAAAATTAAGCTAAAATGCTTTGCATTTTGGTTTTTTTATTATAAATTTATGGAATTTATTTTGTGGTCTCGCATATACTTTAATAGAGATGAAAACAGAATTCATACAGGACTTTGTACCTCAAAATACTGATGTTACAATTACAGTAAATAAAGATGCATTGAAAGATTAGACATTTATAATGAGTGAGGATTAAATCGTGTTTTTTAATTCTAGTTTAAAATATATTCAGTACAAGCAATTTCGAGTTTTCTAAAATCACAACAATTTTTAGTCATTATTGGATCCTTGTTTTCTACGACAGTCCAATAAACATATTTTGCAAGACGATAAATGGTTTTTGAGTTTTTTTGGCAAAAACGGAGTTCAAAATTAAGCAAACGCCTGTATTCTAGTGATGGCTCATATATTATATGTATTCCATTTTCACTTCATAAAAACTTAACTGTCTGTACATTTTTTCCCCTAACAATTATATGAGGGTCAGTCTTAACCAACCCTCGCATTACAAGTCGCACTTACAGTGGCGAAACACTGAGAATATACAAGTCGCACTTACGGTGGCGAAACACCAGAATTAACTGTGTTACACTATTATTATATTCTGAACATGCATTAAAATCAACTGTAAATTTTTTATAATTTATTTAAAAAACAATTGCATTATGCATTTATTTAATCAAATTTTATTTTAGAAAGCGCATCCTTTAGAGCAGAATTAGTAGGGCTTTCATTTTCCCTTTGAATTTTCCTTAAAGCGTTCTGGGTATCCCTTTTATTTAAAGCATTCGAATTTTCTTCAAATCTCTTATTAAAAGAAGATGCTTTCTCTCTAAATGAGCATTTTGGACACACATAGATTGAACCTTCATCCTTTCCCTTTAATTCTAGCTTGCTTTTGCACTCAGGGCACCTAGCATTTGTAAATTTACTGATGCTCTCCCTATGTCCACATTCCCTATCCTGGCACACATACATCATACCAAATTTACCCTTAACTTCAAGCATATATTTACCGCAAACCGGACACTTTGAACCAGTCAAATTATCGTGAATGAATCTATCTTTGCTGTTTTTAATGTCATCCACAAGATCAGTAGTGTATTTTTTAATTCCATTTATGAATTGATTTGGATCCTTCCTACCTTTGCTTATGGATTCAAGGTCCATCTCCCATTCAGCAGTCAATAATGGAGATTTTAAATCTTTAGGAACTAAATTTAAAAGTTGTTTTCCCTTTGAAGTTGGAAGGATCTCTTTATTATTTTTTTCAATGTAGAAAGAGCTAAACAATTTTTCGATGATATCAGCTCTAGTAGCAACTGTGCCAATGCCACCTGTTTCCCCTAAAGTTTTTGCGTAATTTTTCTCCATATTCACATATTTTTGAGGATTTTCCATTGCCGATAAAAGGCTTGCTTCGGTAAATCTTTCAGGAGGTTTAGTCTTTAATTTAATATATTCGATGCTCTTTATTGGAAGCACATCGCCTTTCTTAATGTCAGGAAGGGTTTCAGAATCCTTTTCATCTTCATCATTAAAATTTTGTGCTTTTTCGTAAATCTCTTTCCATCCTTTTACTTTTATAGTATTGCCTTTAGCCGTAAATGTTTCCCCATTTATATCAGTTTTTACAATTTTCTGAATATACTCATATTGGGGAAATAAATTTGATAAAAACCTTTTTACAACTAAATCAAAGATGTTCCTTTCATCATCTGATAATAGCGATATATTAGCCTTCTGCTCTGTAGGTATGATAGCATGGTGATCAGAGACTTTTGAATCGTCAACAAAGCTCTTATCTGCTTTTATTGGCTTTTGCAATATTTTATCCACAAATTGTTTATAATGTGGTGTGGATATCGCTCTTAATCTTTCTGGAATAGTTGGCACAATATCAGATGATATATATTTTGAATCAGTCCTGGGATAAGTGAGGATTTTATAATTCTCGTAAAGCCTCTGCATTATGGATAAAGTTTGCTTTGCAGAGTACCCAAAAATCCTGTTGCCATCTCTTTGCAGTTCAGTCAAATCGTACAGCGATGGAGGGTTTTGCTTTTTTAAGTTTTCAGTCACATCAATAACTTTGCATGGATGACCTTTTGTTTTTTCGATGATCCTTTTTACTTCATCTTCATCAAAGATTTGCGTATTGTTGTCTTTGTCATGATAATGCAGAGTAAATCCATTTGATTTTGCATGAATATTGAAATAATCCCTCGGTTTAAAATTTATCCTTTCGTTCTCTCGGTCCACTATCATGGAAAGAGTAGGAGACTGAACTCTGCCTGTGCAG
>Ga0209629_10004896_pt1 | contig 10028 bp, 6 predicted proteins | sample TergutCu122P5_FD_187286 | JGI IMG/M metagenome (GOLD analysis project Ga0209629, IMG submission 187286) | Cubitermes ugandensis P5 segment gut microbial communities from Kakamega Forest, Kenya - Cu122 P5 (SPAdes) (version 2) | ecosystem: Host-associated > Arthropoda: Insects > Digestive system >... | reverse complement strand
CGAGTGGGCTAAGCCCGAGCTCGGCAGCGGCTGCGTGAAGATCACGCCAGCACACGATCCGAACGACTACGAAGTGGGGCAGCGCCATAGGTTACCTATGGTCAATGTCATGACGCCCGATGGACGTGTGGCGGATTTGAGCAGTCATAGCGAGAATCCGACCGCGAAAGCGTATGAAGGACTCAAGTTTGCCACCGAAGGCCGTAAAAAAGTCGTGGCCGATTTGGAAGCACTGGGTCTGGTTGAAAAGATCGAAGATCGCGTGATTGATGTGGGTCACTCCGATCGTAGCAAGACGGCGATTGAACCGTTCTTGAGCGATCAATGGTTTATCAAGATGGGCGATCTGCCAACCGAGCAAGCCAGCAAGATCGAAGGTCTGCGCGGCAAATCGGGCTTGGCGCAATTGGCGATGGATGCGGTGGCAGAAGAGCCATTGCCGACGCCAGAAGCTCGCCGCGATTCGGGCAAGGTTTACTTCTTCCCAGGTCGTTATCGCAAAACGTATCTTGACTGGCTCGGCGAAAAACGCGATTGGTGCATCAGTCGGCAATTGTGGTGGGGCCATCGGATACCGATTTTCAGAGCAAAATTCTCTGCTGAATTTGCAACGCCTCACCCAGAAGAGACACGAAAAAAACGTGAGGAAGCGCTTGATCGTTTCCTTGATTCGCTAAGTACTGCAACACAAACTGAAGGCGATTACTGTGTAAGTTGGGTTAGTGCAGGCACTTGTTATATCGCGTTTCGAACAGAAAAGGCTCACGATAATTTAGATACTCTGAGGGAATCACTAGGTGTCGCCAGAATTGTGAGCCCAGAAGACAAAGATGACGCTAGCCCCACCCCAATCCCGGAAGGTGATCCACTTAAGCCTTTTAAGAAACCGTTCCGTAAAATGTTTAGGCTTCAAAGCGATTTCCACGAGGACCCCGACGTTCTCGACACGTGGTTTAGCTCGGCATTGTGGCCGCACTCGACGTTGGGTTGGCCGACCGATGGCAAAGCAACGCCAGGAGCAATCACGCCGGACGACGCGAAGAAATTGCTTGACCGTTATTACCCCGGCTCTGTGTTGAGCACAGCCCGCGAGATCATCACGTTGTGGGTCGCGCGGATGGTGCTCACCGGTCTCTACAACATCGGCAAAGTGCCGTTCCACGATGTTTATATTCACGCGGTTATTCAGGATGGCCAAGGTCGACCGTTCAAGAAAACGCTCGGCAACGGCTTCGATCCGGTCGATATCATCGAGGTTTACGGGGCCGACGCACTGCGGTTCACTATGGCCAGCTTGACCACCGAGACGCAAGACATCCGCATGCCGATGAAGAAGATCAAGCTCGACGATGGCCGCGAACTGCAAAGCTCCGAACGATTCGAGCTGGGCCGAAACTTCTGCAACAAACTATGGAATGCGTCGCGATTCGCATTCATGAATCTCAGTGCGGGTGGCACGATCGCAAGTGACAATAATAAGTCGCTTCCGGCGCTCGACATTGCCACGTTGCCCATTGAAGATCGTTGGATTCTCTCGCAGACGAGCCGAGCGGTGGTCGATGTGCAGAATGCACTGCTCAACTTCCAGTTTAGCCGGGCTATTATGCTGGCGCGTGATTTCTTCTGGGATGTGCTCTGCGATTGGTACGTGGAGCTAGTCAAGCCGCGAATGGCCGAGAATGCACAGGGGCGGAAGTCGGCAGAAGCTCGACAGGTGTTGGCGTTTGTGCTCGATCAATCACTGCGATTGTTGCATCCGTTTGTGCCGTATATTACTGAGGTGCTGTGGAAGTATCTCAACGAGATTGCGCCACAACGTGGATTGCCGGGCGTGAAAGGCGTGGGTCAAATATACGACGCTCAATCGGTAGACGCGACTGCCCTGGTGATTTCGAACTATCCGCCGATCGGGGGTTATCCAGCGTTGTTGGCTCCCGAGGTCGACGCGGTGTTCGCGGATCTGCAGACAGCCACGCGAGCGGTTCGAGAGATTCGGCAAAGTCGCAATGTGCCGCCCAAGCAGTCGGTGGACGTGAGTATCAAGGTACCGGCCGATCGCGTTGCGTCGTTGCAGCAAGAGGCCCACGTGATTCAAAAGCTTGCCAACGTCGGCACGCTGACCATCGGAGCCGAGGTTGCTAAGCCGATCAACGCCGCCACGCTGATCATCGGCGATATGCAAATTTTCGTTGCGAACGTGATTGATGCCGCAGCCGAGCGCGTTCGCCTTGAAAAAGAGCAAGCAGCCATCGACAAGCAGATTGCCGGCATCGAAAGCAAACTGGCCAACGAAAAGTTCGTCAGCAGTGCTCCAGCCAACGTCGTTGCCAGCGAACGCGAACGCCTCGCCGAGCTACAAGCGAAACGACAAACGGTTGTGCAAGCAATGACAGAGGGACACAGTCCCTTTTAGCGCGGCAGAAAAAAAGGGCATCTATTCTTTTGGCGTGTTCGCTGCCGCGTTACGACGGTACGTAGGAGCATTCGTTGCTTCTGTATCGCTAGCCTCTTCTGCAGCGCCGGCCTCCGTGCCTGTCATTGCGAGCCCCATCCCATGGGGCGTGGCAATCCAGCCTTTTTGCTGGGTTACCTGCCGGATTGTTTTCTGGATTATTTGATCTGGATTGCTTCGCTAATACCCCCCCATGGGATGGGGCTCGCAATGACGCGGAAAACTTTTGGCAACCGCTTAGATCCATCGTCGTAGTGCGACGAAGCCTGCTGCTGTGACGAATAGGGTTCCGATCATGCCGGGCGCGCAGTTTCCTGGTGTCCCTGGTGGCAGCGCATTGTTGACGACCGAAACATAATTGGCCCGCAGCGTTTTGCCACGATCCATCACCACGGTGATTGGGTTATCGCTGCCTGTTGCGTCGCCGCTCCAATGATCGAACATCATATCGGTCGGAGCATTGGGGGCTTGCACGATCACCGACGACCCCGCATCGTAGAGCGCTGGTATGGGTGCTTGCACGTTGTTCGTCGTCGTGATGGTCAGCCAAAATTTCCCCGGTGGATTGGAAGGATCGAGTGGCTGATTCGAATCGCTCGGCTCATAAACGCCGATTGCGATGGTTGTTTGTGTTGCGGTCACGGTCACTTGCAGAGCCGTCGGCGTCGTAAAGCCCGGAACATCGCTGAAATTTACCGTGTATGTGCCGCTGGTGAGCCCTTGAGCTGTGGTACCACTGCTCATCCAAGGGCCGTTGTTGACGTTCCATTGAGCATTGGCCGCGACCGCTTCATTCGGCTCGATCGTCACCTGAATGTTGCCCGAATTTATTGGCAAATACGACGCTTGTACGTTGGTGGTTTGCTGATCGAAAATCATGACATCGCGCGGGGCCGGCGTTATCCAACCGACCACCTCAAGAAATTCGATCCGTTGTGGCCCAATCGGCACATCGGTTTCGACGAATTCATTATCATGCCAATTATTTGTCCCTTGCCGGCGCCACCGAGCCCCAGCTGCGACCGCCTCCACCGGAGTCAGTGTGACCATCACGCTACCAAGATGACGGCTATAAGACACCCTTACTTGGGTGGTCTTTCCATTTTCAACCGTGATCGAAAACGACGCAGGATGCGACCAACCGGTCACATCCTTGAATTCGATCTCGTGTGAGCCGACGGTCACGTTGCCAATCGTTTGGCCATTCTGATTCCAGACCGCCGTCCCGGCCAGACGCCACTGGGCGCCGGCCGATTCTACCTCCGGTGGATCGATCCCCACTTGGATACTGCCGATTTGTTGAGTGTAATTGGCATTGAGCGTCGTTGTTTGATCGCGAGTGATGACTGCTTCGAGCGGAGCCGGGGCTGGCCAACCGGTCACGGAACGAAACTCAACGAGGTATTGCCCAGCTGGAATGCCCGTCTCGGTGTCGCCGCTGTTGTGCCAAGCAATGGTCCCCACTCGCCGCCATTGGGCTCCTGCTGCCAATGCATCGGCTGGTCCCAATGTCATATTCAACGAGCCAGTATTGATCCCCTGCACGCTGACGTTGCCGAAACTCGCATCGACGTAATGAGCCAATAGCACCAAGCATCCTTGCCGAGGGTCGTCGTCTTGGCGGCCGACCAGCAACCAGCTGCCTGGCTCGGGTTGCCCGTCGATCCACCATTTGAATGAATAGGTGGTTGTGTCTGCGGTCGTATTCTCCACGCGACATTTGAAGAGATACGTTTTTCCAAGTTGCAGTTGTTCGCTGGTGTTCGACGACGCGATAATGACGCCGTTGTTGCCGAAAATTTCGAACCCATTGGACGACGTCGTCCAGCGAAACATAGCGATGCCGCCCAACGGATAAATCCCTTGCCGTGGTTGACAGCCGTCCGCGGAATGGCCCGGCCAATGCAACAGCAGACCGATACCAGGCCCATTGGCAGGCGGAGCGTAGCCGTTCGGGTCGAGCGAGTGGACGGTGATCGGCACGGTAACTTCGTACTCTTGCCACGAGGTGTCGCCAATGTTGATGAGCCGATCGTATGAGGGGATCGACGTTCGAACGGAACCGTCTTGAATCGACCACAAGCCATCGGAAACTTGAGCGACATCGTTAATGTTCTCGGTGCTGCTCCAGTCGATCTGGTATGGCAATGGCCAAATAGGCCCGGCATGATTGTCGATGTCGACCGTGACACTGCCGGTAGCACCGAACGCATCAGCGGCCGTGAGCCGAAGCTGATTTCGGCCGATCGGCGTGCTGAGATAGGGCAATTCAATAATGAAATCGCCCGTTTGAGCGAGCCGTTCGCGATTGGGCCCTAGGCTCAGCGATTCCTCCGCTCCGCCATTGAGGGAATAGGTTAGCGAGCTGACACCATTGGGACCGGTTGCATTGCCCAAGATCGTGATCATCGGGATCGGCGATCCGATCGAGCCGAACGACTGCGTGCTGCCGTACCAAACGTTGATGGTTAGGCCTTGTATGGAAGCGGTGGAGGTTGTGGAAGCTGTAGACCCCGGCGGATTACCCGAGTTGTTAGCATCGTTGGAAACCGACAAATCCACACCCGACGAGCTCGATGTGTTCGAGGAATTTGGATCTGTTGCGGTCGGCTCGACACAGCCGGAGATCATCGAAACGATACACACCATGCGGAAGGTCGTCTGGCAAAAACGGCGGCATGATTGGTACCAACAACGACGGCAGGTGCGCATGATCTTGGCCTTTCCCTACGATACGGGTCGGGTTTCCTGATGAATGCTGGCCCCGCCGGCGATCGACTCAACGGAACTCGAATCTTCCACTTGAATCCTTTGCGAGAACCTCATCAGCCAAGTTTTAAACCCATCCATCGCGATCGACCATGCCGAAACCTCTTATGCAAGCGATTGACTTAGGGGAAGGCATCGGCGTGTGCCTGTGCAAGCCTCTGTTTTGTAGCGCCGACCTCCGTGCCTGCTTCTTTGTCCATAAACAAAAATGGGCACCCCAACTGTTTCGCTGGAGTGCCCATCATTTTTAATCTGCGGTTGGCCTAGTTATTTGGCCTTCTTGCAGCAGCAGCCCTTCTTGGCAGCCTTGGCCGGAGCCTTCTTGGCAGCGGGCTTTTTGGTGGCGGCTTTCTTAGTAGCCATGGAACATTCCTCCATCTTCGAAAAAGTCGTCTCAATCGTCCCGTGTGACGCATACGGGATTCATGTCGGACAATAATCGCGTCATCCACACGGACGCCTAGCGATTACCACTAACTAAAACACTATCGGCACAAACAATTGTGGACCTTAATTTAATCGTTGCCTCGTTCATACGTTCTGCTGACCCTTCATGTCCACGGCGCCTTATCGTTACCACTTCATCATTAGCACGGCTCCGCGAACGATCACATTCCTGGAGCCCACAGGTACATAAACTGTGCTTGCGGAATGGCCCAACTTGCCGGAAATTGAATGTTAACCATGTTCATTTGTGGCGGTCCTGCTGGCGTTTCTGCGTAGATATTGGGCCGCCATCCGAGCGGGCGATGGTACATCACCACGCGAACTCGCCGTGCGTCGATCTTGCTTTTCACGTCGGCTAATACGTCGCGAAGTGTGCCAATTTGATCGATCAGCCCCAGCTCGAGTGCTTGCGGAGCCGACCAGACTCGACCGTCGGCAATCTTGCGAACCTGCTCGGCGGAGAGATTTGGGCGTCCCTTGGCAACCACCTCAACGAACCGATCGTAAAATTGGTCGACAATGCTTTGGAAAATCTTCTGTTCTTCGGGCTTGAGCTTCTTGAACGGCGACCCCGCATCTTTCATTGTGCCCGACTTAATGGCCGTGGTTTCGACGCCAATCTTGTCCATCGTGCCCGATAAGCTGAAGAGTTGCATAATGACGCCAATGCTGCCGGTGACGCTGGTCGGCTGGGCCACGATGCGATCCGCCCCGCACGCGAGATAAAATCCGCCACTGGCCGCGACGTCCATCAATATCGCGACAACCGGCTTTTTGTTGTCGGTCCGCCGTTTGAACTCCAGCAATTCCTGATACATCAGGTCGCTGGCCGTCACGCCGCCGCCGGGCGAGTTGATCCGCAGGACAATGGCTCGTACGGACGAGTCTTTCGCAGCCTTGTCGAGTTTTTCGAGGAACAGCGAGACGGGATTTTCGCCTTCGCCGAAGAACGTCGGCTTGTGCGTGTCGATCAGCACACCCTCGACGTCGATCAGCGCGATCTTGGCCGGCATCCAGCCGCCCTCGTTGATCAGCACCGTCTCTTCGAGCGTCCGATCTACCGGCACCGGCGTAATCTTATACGCCGTCGGCCCGCAGCCAACCAGACTGGCCAAGTTCATTAAGCCCACAAGGCCGATGAAACCCATCGAACTCTTCGTCCGTCGGATGGTTTTTGTAACCGCCACCGTTTGTTTCCAAGAAAAACGCTTCAATTTCGACTCCATTCTGTTCCTAGCTTATGCATGAAGATGCCCTTTGTGCACGATGGATGCGTATTGTATGAACTCCCTTCCAAAATTCACCACCCCGCCGCCCATCTTTCCCCTCCAGAAGAGGCAGGTCTCCGCCTCTGTGTTGCATGGTGCTAAAAGGGACGAATGTCCCCTTGTTTGTGGGGCTGATATTCATACAATAGCGCGTCTCTGCATGAGCACGATATAGGGCGATGTAGGGCTTCAGTTCCATCGAACCCCGGTCGAGTTCGGCAGATCAGGTCGCTTGGTAGAGACGGCTCTGGCGGCTCTAATCATGAAGCGGTCCTTTCCGATCGGCGTTGGCAGTCGCGGTCCGTGCCACAAGTGGGGGGGATGAGTGTCCCGATGTGGCGGGTGCCATGAGTGCTAGGGAGCCGATCCCGAGGGATCGGCGGTTTTGTCGAACCGCAGCGCCTCCGTTAACCTAGCGACGTCGCTAAGACGCTTAACGAACGCATCTTACGGCGCGGTAAACGTATCTTACGGAGATTGAGCTGATGCCTGCTTACACCACTTCGGATATTCGCAACGTCGCTCTCGTTGGCCACCAGTCGGCTGGCAAAACTTCGCTGGGAGATGCCATTCTTCACGTGACCGGCGTGACCAATCGGCAAGGCGACGTCAATGCGAAGAACAGCTACCTCGACTACATGGACGAAGAGAAGACGCGCGGCTGCTCGATCGACTCGTCCATCATTCACGTTAAGGCCAAGGGCAAAGAGCTTAATGTCATCGACACGCCCGGCGCGCCGGACTTTATCGGCCCTGCGTTGGGAGCGTTGGTTGGCGTTGAGACGGCTATTTGTGTGATCTCAGCCACGGCGGGCATCGAAGTGAACACTCGTCGCATGATGGAAAAGGCCAAGGAGTATGGCCTGGGCCGAGCGATTGTCGTCAATAAGATCGACTCGAACTTGGATCTCGACGAACTGATGTCCGGCATCCAGGAGCTGTTCGGCTCCGAGTGTCAGCCGGTGAATTTGCCGGCCGGGAAGGGCAGCAAAGTGGTCGACTGCTTTGCCAATGCGGATGGCGACAGCGATTTCGGCAGCGTGGCAGATGCTCATACAGCATTGGTCGAGCGCGTGGTCGAAGCCGACGAAGCGTTGATGGAAGAATACCTCGAGAAGGGCGAAATCGACGCAGCGAAGCTCTCCGGCGTCATGGGCAAGGCGATTGCTGGCGGCAATGTCGTGCCGATTCTCTTTACGAATGCTCGTGGCGAAGTCGGCGTTCATGAACTGCTTGATTTTATTGCCGATTATTGTCCGTCGCCGATCGACGGTAAGCAGCGAGAGCTTGTCGAAGATAATAAAGCATCGGCCATCAAGCCGGCCGCGAGCGAGAAGTTCGTCGGCGTCGTGTTTAAGGTCACGGCCGATCCGAAGAGCAATATTAAGTATTCATTGGTGCGGTTGCTGTCCGGCTCGATCAAGAGTGACTCGTCGATTCATATCAACGATGAGCGGAAAGCAGCTCGGCCCGGTCAGCTGCACAAGATGCAAGGGGCTGAGCATCCCGAGATCGAAGAGGGCATCGCGGGCGATATCATCGCACTCGGCAAGCTCGAGACGCGCATCGGTGATGTGCTGACGGCCGAGGGTACCGCTGCCAAGATCGCGATGCCGAAGTTCCCATATCCGATGTTTGCGTTGGCCATCGAGCCCAAGAGCCGGGGGGATGGCGACAAGGTCAGTGGCGCGTTGGCTCGCTTCACTGAGGAAGACCCGTGCTTCCATGCCGAGCGCGATCCGGTAACGGCCGAGCTGGTGATTCGTGGCGTCGGTGATCTGCACGTGCGGTCGATTTTGTCGCGGATGCTGAGCTACTTCAAACTCGACGTGAACACCAAGCCGCCGCGGATTCCGTACCGCGAGACGATCATGGGCAAGGTCGAGAACGTCGAATACACGCATAAGAAGCAGTCGGGCGGCTCCGGCCAGTTCGGCAAGGTGATTATCCATATCGAGCCCAACGAACGCGGCAAGGGCTACGAGTTCAAGGACGAGATCTTCGGCGGCACGATCGATCAATCGTATCGGCCCAGCGTAGATAAGGGTATCCAGGCCCAGCTAAAAGAGGGCGTCATCGCGGGTTATCCGGTGGTGGATGTGGTCGTGCGGCTGGTCGACGGCAAGACGCACCCGGTCGACAGCAAGGACATTGCGTTTCAGATTGCCGGCCGGGAGGCATTCAAGATCGGCTTTGCCAAGTGCAAGCCGGTGTTGCTCGAGCCAATCGTGCATGTTGAAGTGACCGTGCCGAACGACAAGGTGGGCGATATCCAGGGCGATTTGGCGAGTCGACGAGGTCGGCCGGAGGGGCAGGACATGCTGCCCGGTAACCTGAGCGTGATTAAGGCTCGTGTGCCGTTGAGCGAAATGTCCGATTACCACTCGCGGCTGAGCAGCATCACCGGCGGCCAAGGTAGCTTCGCCATGGAGCTGAGCCATTATGAGCCGGTGCCTGGCAACGTTCAGCAGCAGATTATCGACCAGGCCAAGAAAGAGCGCGAGGCCGCCCGCGAAGCCTAAGTGGATCCGTGTATGGGGCAAGTAGACAGTGAGGCAAGTGGGCCGGTGGGGAGATAGTCACACAAGCACTGAACGTGGGTAGTGAGGCTGGTTTTTTGTGGGGCAGGCTTCCGCCTGGTTGAACAAGCCTCCGTGCCTGCCTCTTTTGTAGCGCTGGCCTCTGTGCCGGTTTTGTAGGACAGACCTCTGTGTCTACTTTGGCCAAGCACGGCTGTAACGCGGCAGCTACTGCGTTCCAAGAACAGATGTCCTCATATACTGCCGCGCAAAAAGGGGCGAATTCCCCTGTGGGGCAGAGACATAGGGAAATTGTTATTTAAACGTTCTTAGTTGCTGCATTGAGAGGCTAGCCTTGCCTGACAACGACAGCTGTTGTTCGAATCTGACATCGTCCCAGCACTCCGATCGCGGCATTTTTGAGGGCTGTGTGGTTGAGAATGCTTCCATTTGCCGGGAGCACTATCGGCTCACGGTGAGCGTGCCAGCCTTTCCCGAGGCAAAGCCTGGCCAGTTTGTGCACATCCGTTGTTCGGAATCGAGTGAGCGCGGCTGGGCCGGCGGAGCATTTAT
>Ga0209629_10004895_pt1 | contig 10030 bp, 5 predicted proteins | sample TergutCu122P5_FD_187286 | JGI IMG/M metagenome (GOLD analysis project Ga0209629, IMG submission 187286) | Cubitermes ugandensis P5 segment gut microbial communities from Kakamega Forest, Kenya - Cu122 P5 (SPAdes) (version 2) | ecosystem: Host-associated > Arthropoda: Insects > Digestive system >... | reverse complement strand
CATTCCCAATACCCGAACAAACTGCAGAAGTTTGCGCACGCGTGTATGCAACACAGATTATTACCCGTCATGGCTCAGGGTCAAAGCTAATTACCGACCAAGGCTGTGCTTTCATGTCATCCTTCTTTCAAGAAACATGTAAAATATTGGGAGTCCGCGCAGTACATACTACTAGCTATCATCCCCAGTAAAATGCTAAAGTCGAACGATGGCATCGTACGCTACATACAGGCCTCTCACACTAGGTAAATTCATCTCACACAAACTGGGATACCCTAGTGCCACTGTTTCTCATGGCATACCGTGCCACACCAAATACAGTCACTGGATATAGCACCTTTTTTCTCGTACACGGCCAAGAAATGACGCTGCCTAGTAGTGATAACTTGAAAGCCCGGCTTCCAAAGAAAGATTTCAGTCAAGACCAACGACTAGAAAACTTGAAATCTAGCTTCAAAACAGCCTACAAACTTGCAGCGAAAGCTAACAGAAAGTCGCACCAAAATAATAAGAGGCTTTATAATCACAAAGCCAAATTGCGCAAATTTCAAATAAGAGATATGGTTTATTTGTACCATCCTGCAAGGAAACCAGGTTTGACCAAAAAGTTCCATCTTCCATGGACAGGTCCCTTCCAAATAACTAAGATAATTTCTGATTTAAATTTTGAAATTGCAGATCAAAATGGCAAGAGGCAAGTAGTTCATGTAAACAGATTAAAGAAAGTTTACAGTTTTGATTCTTGGAAGCCCAAGCAAAATCAAAAACTTGCGAAGAAACTGCGCAAGAGTTCAACGAATCGCCTAAATGAAGACGCAGAAAATGAAGTACAAATACGCTCCTTCCCACTACAGAGAAACGCGCAAGTACTTGAAGGATTCGAACCGCGAACCCTACCAAACCAAGTCCCCAGCACGCTGAAGTCTGTTTCGCCAGTAGCAAATACTCCCTGCTCAGAACGCCTGGACCCAACATATGAACCCGCTCCCACCCCACGATCTAGGCGTGAACTTGGAACCACCAGACCAGAGCCGCCACTTACAAGGTCTAGAACCCGGATTCAGATGCAATACTCCAGCGTAGCTGAAGCCACAGAGCCTCTCGACCAAACACAGAACCTTTCCCCTCCTGCTGATATAACAGCTGACTTAGCGACAAACAGCTGACCCGCCAAGTAGCGCGACTTACATAAGAAATGATTTGACCTGACAGTTATATTCTTGAGTACCTGACAGGTGGTGTGTTTCCTAAATTGTTGATTGTTTACCAATTTCCTTATTGGGTAGTGATAAAGGGATTGGTTAGTGGCAGCTACCGGAATTTCTAACGTTGCTTGTTCAATCCAAATAGTGCTTCCGCGGTTAGACATAGTCAGACCGGAACCTAACGCGCAAGGCATTACAGTATCTTGTAGAATGTTACCTCACTGTCAGTGTGTGGCAGCATTCCCTCACATATATTATTTTCAGCTTGCATTCCTAAGGAAACTAGAATTTATATGCCTAATAATGTGCCAAGATGTTTTAAGACCTATGTAAAATGCCTTTTGGGAAGCAAATTTTGCGGAAATGGACCACCATGAGACATATAATTCGTACAGACACAGACAACTTAGCCTCAACAATTTTATCTTATCTGTATCTCACATAGCAATTAAGAAAAAGTTGCAGAAATACAACTGGAAATTGTCTAAAATAATCAAACTACCTTTAAATTATTATTCCTAAAACAGAAGTATAATCAAACCAGACCACTGGTTCTGCTGTTATGATAGGCTATTTTCTAAAAAGTGAACTGACTGATACATAAAATATTCATTTTATGTCAGGATGCCTTTAAAATGTCAAAATAGTAAAAGATTTATGAGACTAAAACGTCCTAAGAAGTTTAAAATTCAGAATGGAAATATTTAAGAAGGTGACGAGTAACTCACCATTTCTGAACTACTTCAACACAGGAACATAGCACTTCAAGCCACAGGTGAAGCACTTGCTCATTCAGGCCCAGACATACCAAGCTGCGCAGTTTCACATCCATTTGCGCATGCGCATTGTCATGTGACAAGTTGATGGCCTGTACACACCTGTACAAGAGCTAGGGAAAACAAAATCAACAATAACAATCACAGGAATAGGTATTACAGTAGTCTGTCACTTGTCCAGACTGCAGTGCGGAGACAGGTTGTCCAGTCGACCTAGGAAACTGGACCACTGAGAGGGAAAATCCACAGTATAGAAGATATACTAAAGATTATCACTCCAAGCTGAAGTATAACTCATTAAAATGCAAATCCTGTGACACTTGTAAGATTGTGCCCTTACTGTGGAAGAGGTAAACAAAACTGCCTGCCTCTTCCTGCTTCACCCAAGCTCATGTGTCTCAGACAACAGGTTCTCTATGTGTGCTTCAGGCCACTGACCAGATCATGTGGTGGAAAGAGATTACTTTCAATCCAAAACTGACCTGACCATCTGGGGTTCCAAATCGCCAAGGGATTATCCTGTATATGTGTGTGTGTGTGTGTGTGTACACGTAGTTGTTACGTATGGTAACAGTATGTAATAGTGTCATAAAAACAATTTAAATGTTACAAGTGTACACGTGAGTTTCCAATTACCTTCTTTTCCTTAAAACTAAATGACTCTTTTCTGGTTGCTGTCTTTCCATTTTCCATTACCTTAAATAAATGTTGCCTACATAACTAAGGAACTAAGATAAACTATTTCTCTACTAGTAGTACCCACAGACAGAGCAGTGTCAGGAACAATGTCCACAAATGGACACTATCATGAGTCAGTTCAACCAACTCAGATTTTCAAAAACCTATGTTCTTAAGATCAGTTTCAATATTAACCTCAGTCTTCTGAGCAGCCACTTACGAAGACACTGCATGCACTACTTTGTTTCTTGACCTACACGCCCAGCCCACCATAACAACAGAACTATCAAATTCTGTGTTGTGACACTCACCTCCTCAGGTGTAAGTACTTTGCCATCTTCATCAAGACGATACGTCTTGCACAGCACCAATCTGCTATACACTGAACTGAAGTCTCTTTCCACCTCTTTGGTAGCTGCTTCTTCAATAAACAACCAAGGATGACAAGGACCACCTATATATATTAAGGACTGTGTTAACATTTGATAATGACCAGACTCCTACAACATGTCAATCATAAATATACTACAAAATGAGTTGCAGAATTTTAAATGATTCATGACCATGCACTTATGAATTGCAGAATGTTTAAACAAGTTGGCTGCATAAAAATGCATCAGTTTAATCACATGATGCATTGGATGCTTTCCTATAATTATTAACCTTTATATTAAAGGGGTGGTATTTAAATGTTAGTGCATAGTTTATAAAAAATAAAGCAGAAATTATGCAGCAAATTTCCTTGTTGCCAAAATATATACAATATATTTTTAAGGACACTTTTTAAGTCCATTCATATATGCAAATGCAGGTCATTTAAAGGTGAAACAATAAAGTGTTGTTTGTGGATTTTTTTGGTACTGTGTCTTAAAAGCCTCGGTGATATTCCAGACATTCTACACTGAAGTAACAAGTCTATTTTCTGGTTACCTCTTTTTTTGACCTGTTCACTCTTCCCAATGGCCATGTTATTCGATTTTCTCCTAAAATCCATCTTAAGAGACCCCTCTATGTAATGAGATAACTTTAATGTCCTCTTTACAGTACAGCACTGTGTGAATGCTCAAAAGTATCATCTTTATGCCATATTTAACCTTGGTTCCTGGTAATTACTTTACTTGAGTTATTTTATGTAAAAATATTGACTTAAAAATGGTTTGTTGCTGCTACAAGAATACGTTATGGTCAGTATGACTTTTTATGACTCAGCAGTGTTCTCCCATACAGCACATAAGCAAACTGTATATTATTCACTCTATTTTCTTGACCACATGGCATATTTCTTTCCTGGAACATGTTGCACCACATTTTAAAACCTGGCTGAACAGGGTCTTAGGACTCTTACATACAGATCTTGTAACATACGTAGGCAGTCCATAAAGAAACCGAACTTGTGAAATAGCAAGCCAGCAAGCGCGCGCAGCATGCTCGTGGTGGCGGCATTGTGTAGCGGGGACTTTAAGCTTTGTTCTGATACTAGCAGCATCACCCCATGTCAATCAGTCATCGAGCTACATACGCTTAATTGAGCATGTGTTTAGTACCCTCAGCGATTTTTTGCAATCTGAAAAAGGAAAGATCTTGAGGAGCAACAAGTTTGCGCCAAATTCTCTTTCAAATTGGGGAAAACTTTTACTGAGACTTTTCAGATGTTGCAACAGGCTTATGGAGAGGATTGCGTGAGCCGTACACAATGTCTCGAGTAGTACAAGCGTTTCAAATCGGGCAGAACGTCCATCAAAGACGACCCCAAATGTGGACGGCTTTCCACATCAATGGACGATGATCATGTTGAGAAATTGCTTGCTGTGATCTGTAAAAATCGTCGCCTAATTTTCCGTGAAGTTGCCGAAGAAGTAGGAATCTGTAAACGTCCATGCCACCTGATTCGGCCGACAAACTGAAGATGCGTCATGTTGCCACAAAATTTGTACCGCTTCTGCTAACAGATGCACTCCTTATCCGTGAATTTTTGATGAAGCATGAGGCGACTATTGTCCCCCAGCTGCCCTACTCTTCAGATTTGACCCCTGCGGACTTTTTCTTGTTCCGAAAGTTGAAATCCTCACTGAAAGGTCGCCGATTTCAGACGGTAGAGGAGATAGAAGAAAATTCGATATGGGACCTTCGCGCCATCCCACAAAACACGTTCCAGGACACGTTACAGAACTGGAAAAAACATTGGGAGCGGTGTATCATGAGTGGAGGGGAGTACTTTGAAGGAGACAAGTTTGATTAAGTTGTAAGTAAAGCAATAAATTAAAAAAAAATAAAGTTTGGTTTCTTTATGGACTGCCCTCGTACCTCCATCTCAGATTAAACTCTGAAAGCTCACACACACAGAAATCTAAGACAAATAACTCACCAAGAAAGTTTGGCCTCTTCATGCCATGTTCCAAAACCTGCTTAATGGCCGGACAAAGAGTTCCTCTTACCAAATCTGTGACAACCTCAGACACACTGTCATCTCCAGCACAAGAATACTGCTTGCTACGCTCATCCAGCAACTCAACAAACTTGGCAGGAAACCAACCTATCACAAAACAGACACATACAGGATGCTTTACACCTTAATATCTCTATCTTCCATGTCTTATTCCTGAGGTTATATCTAGGCAAGAATGTCACATAAAAATAGTCTGATTCTCAAGTGTTAGAGGGCTATGATGTTTATCTTCAAGAGCTGTCTTACAGGGAACAATCGTCTAGTTTCTGCAGAAACAGCTGACAAATGTCCAGAGCTATACCTATGAAAACACAACTGCATTTGTATCTGAAATATGACTGAACATTTTAGACATGCAATGAAAACATATCTTAGTCATCATTGCCTTGGGTGATGGATCAGTTGTGGTGATCCAGAACACTGGCTGTCCAGACCTCAACCTGCTAATTTCCATATGTGGGGGCAAAATAAAACATCTGGTGAACCAGAGAAAAGTGTAAATACTTTGTGGAAATTGTATCCCATGTATGAGACAATTCCAGTGAACGTTTTCCAGTGTCAAGCTTAATTCAAAGATATTCCACAATGTATACTTACACGGAGGGCACACATTTTGAACATTTATTGTCAACAATGATAATGATGCATTAAAATTTTAGATTTCAAAGTTGAGTATGAAAGCAGAATTTCTTGAGTCACAAGTACTTAATAAATATTATAATTCTCACACAGTACTAACCTCGCAACCCATTAAGTTCACCAACCCAACAGTGTTCATCTTTCTGGCTGATTATCGTGATGATATCATTTTTCCGAAATCCAAGTTCATCATCATCATGTCGCTCAAAATCTGTTCCAAAAGAAGTTAAAAGTGTTACTGTATAATACAGTACATGTAAAAAGCAGTATGTACTTTATGCAGCTCATGTTACAAGTTATCTTAAAAACAAAGTGGTGATCAGTTCTCCAAAATTTCATGAAATTAAGGGTAAAATGATAGAGGCATAAACAGACCTGAAGTCCCACCCTTCAGCTGTACACAGTTGTCACATCATCCGAATTTCATGACAGAAAAAGTCTTGAAATACCAGCAGTTTCTCTTTGAATACAGTATTTAAATTTTTGCAAAGAATGTGAACTGTTCACATGACGTCTGTCTTTTAATGCTCTCAGCAAATAAGAATTCCACAGATCAAAATCTGGTGATCCAAGTCACAATCCATGACTGAGCAACCACCTGACAAATACCTCTTCTAGCAGCATCATTCAGAAATTTAATGTTTGGGTCATGCCACTATCCTGCATGAAGTAACTGTAGTCTGCGTTTTCTCTTTTTTTTTATCTCCCTAAAGAGCAGTGTCAAAATTAAAACTGAATTTATCATTTCACAAAAAACCACTGACCATATCATCCTTCATGCACTCACTTGACACTAGACTCCAATTTCAAGATCATATTAACAAACTTCATAAAGTGCATGGTGATGTTCACAACACCAATACCTGATATTTTTGCTGTTTACACTTGTACTTAATATAAACTTTGCCTTATACGAGAATAACAAAAGCTTTAATATCTTCCTTTCATCCATCATTGAACACATCATTTTGAAATTTATCAACATTCTGTACACTGTCATTTTACTATTGATGTGAGACATTTTTTACAAAACTCTCTGTGACTTTTTTCTATGACATGTACTTAGCAAGTATTGCTGTGTTGAACTGAATAAATTTTATAAGCACATGAAGACCAATGGTCCATAGCTCAACTCAGATTGCAGTGGTGATAACACAGTGATCATTATGGCCAACATGCATACACAACCTGAAGGTGCATGTTTCTAAGCTTAGGGACAATCAATGGCTGTGTTGAGGAAGATTGGTCAACAAATTGTGGGACACACTAGCAAAAGAGCCAGGTAAAACTAAAGGATAGAACCCTTACATTCTTTTCACAAGGAGTGGAAAATGAATGCAGAGAAGATCTCTTTAGTGTACATTCATGTTCACTTTGCAAGGGAATGTACAATTCCACAGACAAAATCATGCTACCAAGGGCAGTTACAAAGTATAATTAGCAATGGAAAGGGGAAACTGAAACCGAGAGTCAATGTTAGACCTCAACAACTTGCCTGCATGCCTACAAACAATGTGTACCACAAAAAGTACCAAAAAACTGCACATGAAAGTTCAACAACAGCCCAACACATTAATTTTTTGATTCTTAAATTCTGGGCCTGTAATTGTGCCATGAATTAGGCAGACACATTCACACACAATAAACGTTACTACATTACCATGACTCCCAGCACACCTTTACTTGGCACAATTCCAAGTGTAACAACTTCTTCCTCGTACAATGGGGGACAATAAAACAGTTTTCAAAATCCACACACACAACTTTCTAACCTTTTCTACACAGCAACTAAGATCACTTCTCATAGATGGTGTGCAGGATAAAAATTCCCCATGTACTTTATACAATGAAATATACTCATAACATGAATTCTTTCTCAAACACAATAAACAATAAATCTTCACTGAGGAATTTGTAGAAGCAAAAATCTTACACCTAATTTTCCCTTAATTTTGGGCTAGTATAGTGCAGCAAATATTTTAGCTTCTAGACCAGCAATGAATGAGCTAACATTACATTACATGAAACTCTAAAACAGTATCAGATCATTTTCTCTTCTCACACACTCACCAAGCAGAGCTTTAGCACGTCGCTTACGTGTACGGGAAACATTAACATAGTTATTATGGTCACGGGCATGGCTTTCCATACTATAGTCTGGCATCAGTACCACTTTGCTCAGTTTGGGATCCACAGACATGAAGTGACGAGCCACTTGCAGAATAGCTTCACGCAAATCTACAAGAATTTCTTTAAGAACAAAACACAGTATCAGGAATTATTCAACAACAAGAAATAATACAATGATATCACTAGTCATTTATGTCACTCTTTTATTGTCATTCTGTTCCATAACTGTTAAAATTAGACAATTAGTTGTAGTTTGATAAGAAGGGAAAGTGACTTTTTTTCTCATTTTTATACAGCAGACCAACATATAAAAAGCAGAATGCAGATATTTGGCATTTTTATGGATGCTGGAAGTACTGTTGGCAGCACCTTCCAACGTACAAATTTTTTTAAGGCAAGATGGCATGTGGTTCTATAACCAATCAAGATTGTCATTTTTGTTTCAATGGCAAATTTGAATCCACCCAACATCAGCTGATGTGAACTTCATACATGGGTATTACAGATGATGTGTGACAGACAATGTCACAGGGCAGTGGAATATCAGATTTACCTAATTTCATTCGCGACTTAGATATGGGATCATACTTTGGGGGGGGATTCAAAAAAAGTTGATCAGGTTAATCACAGGGCTAAAAAGACTTGAATCCTGTAGACAGAAATTCAAAGACAATAGAATCCTTACAGTGACCTCAATGTACATTTTAGAAGTTCTGTGCTTCATCAAAAAGCATAAGGGTGACCTCAAGAAAACTGTGAAATTCATAAACATAACATGAGAAGTAAATATGACCTTCACACTCAACCTCATAACACATCTCCACTTCAAAAAAGTGTGCTACACATGGGAGTCAGATTGTACAAACACTTGCCTTTGAGGATTAAAAATTTAGATAAATATAACCAATTCAGGAAGGAAGTGAAGTCCATTCTACTGAATAACACGATATACACACTTGAAGAATACCTGCAAGCAGTACTAGAGTAGAGACACTGTTAACAGTTATCCACAGCCAGGATTATTTTTGGGTTTATAATACTGCATTGTTGTATAACCTTTTACATTAAACCAAGCTAATTTACATTGTACTGTGGTAACAGTTTTAGTTACAGCATATTGTAGATCGGACTGTGTTATGTTTGATGCATCCTTAGTCACAAGAATGACTGATTGGCGTAACATTGAATTCGATAACAAAATATTTTCATTAACCATCTCAAACAACATGCATATAGAAATTTTTATGTATTTCTTATTGTATTGGTTGGAATGTGTGTTAGAATTATTGTTATTATTACCATGTGATAAATACCTTATAACTATCTATGTTTTGAAACTCTGTACATATACTGTAAATTTTGTAATACACAAATGGACAAGTTCAGTGTTGCATATGTAACAACATGGATGAGAATAAATGAAATGAAATGAAATGGATGTACCCTACACATTGCTGTCAAAAGGATTAAATAAATTGAAACTGAAACTGAAATCATGGTTTAATGAAGAATGTTACTGTTTTTTAGATTCAAGGAAACAGGCTAAACTACAGTGGGTACAGGATCCAAGCCAAAGCGATGTAGATAATCCAAACAATGTAAGATTTGAAGCTAGCAGAGATTTCAGAAAAAAAAAAAGAAAGAAAGAAAGAAAGAAAGAAAGAAAGAATATCTGAAAACAAAAATTGAGGAGCTTTAAACTTACAATAAGATAAAAAATATTTGGTGTTTGTAGAGTTGAATCAATGACTGTAAGAAGGGTCACCAGACTAGAACTAATATAGTAACGGATGAGAAGGGTGATTTGGTTACAGACTTCCACAAAATTTTGGCTAGGTGGAGGAACCATTTCTCTCAGCTATTGAATGTACATGGGGTTAACGACATAAGGCAGACAGAAATACACACAGCAGAACCACTAGTGCCTCAGTCAAGAGCCTTTGAGATTGAGTTGGCTATTGAAAATCTAAGAAGTACCAGATATTAATCAAATCCCAGCAAAACTGATAAGGTAGGAGGTAGAAAAGTTTGCTATGAGATCCATAAACTAATTATTTCTATTTGGAATAAGGAGGAATTATGTGAGGAGTGGAAGGAGTCAATAATTATACTTATCTATAAGAACGGCAATTCAACACACTGTAGTAATTATAGAT
>Ga0209629_10004894_pt1 | contig 10030 bp, 9 predicted proteins | sample TergutCu122P5_FD_187286 | JGI IMG/M metagenome (GOLD analysis project Ga0209629, IMG submission 187286) | Cubitermes ugandensis P5 segment gut microbial communities from Kakamega Forest, Kenya - Cu122 P5 (SPAdes) (version 2) | ecosystem: Host-associated > Arthropoda: Insects > Digestive system >... | reverse complement strand
TTTGAACTCCCTGATGATGGCTTCGATTAAGTGGTCGAAACATGTTGGAGTGATTGAACAATAATAAATTAATTAATCCAAAATTAATTTGTGCATTTTGTTGGTTTGTTCTTTTCTTCAATAGATAGGGTGGTTTATTTTTTTTGTGAAAATGTAGTCTTGTTTATACTCACTGTACATTAGGTGGCATTGATTTATCATTAGAGAAAAGTTGTTTGAATAGAGGTGGTGAGAAGTGTAATTATTGTGTTTATTTTCATATTACGTTGAGACAAAACATTTATTTGCACCCCTTGACATTGTGAAAAGATTTCAGCCTGGCCTGAGACCTGTTACCAAGCTCCAACATTTTTGCGCATACAGAGCATAAATATGGAAAGCTTGTGATTGGCATAGTTATATCCATGCAAAAACACTTGTGTTCCCATCAACATATGGAGCTGATCGCATGAAACTTTCATTGCACGGTGTTACTTTATTGACAGATAGTGTGTTACTGATTTATTTATTTTTCAGGGCCATCCGTATATGGAGAGCCTCACAGAGAACAAAGCTCTCCTGTACAGTATCGTAGGTTCAGCAGGTGCCATTTTAGCTTTGGCAATGGGCATTTTCCCAGATATGGCATACCAGTTTGAAATAGTTGACTTCCCTGCAGAGGTAAGCTGTTGTTTCCATACTGTCCGTACTCCTGTCTGATGTCCTTCATTTTGTGGATAAATTTTTCTATTAAGTGAAGTGTGAAACTGTACTACCACATCTAATATTTATAAAATTCTGTTAACTGACACAGGAAATCGTAATATTACACCTTACCATTGGAAAGGATGGGGTGCATGGTGGCGTAGTGGTTAAGGCACTCTGCTACAAACTGGCAGGTCGCGGGTTCGATTCCCGATGGTGTCATTGGAATTTTTCAGTGACATAATCCTTCTGGTCGCACTGTGGCCCTGGGGTCGACTCAGCCTCTAACAGAAATGAGTACCAGGTGTATTTCCTGTGGGCAAAGGCGGCCGGTGCGTAAGGCTGACAACCTTATCACCATCCTGTGCTGTTGTCATGAAATCTGGGAACCTTGACTTCCTGGAACCCTCTGGGCCACCCCAGGTCTGTAAAGGGACTCTTTTACCTTTACCTTTTATTGGAAAGGATACCAGTTAAGTTGCACTCACATCCCATCCTCATAAACTCTTCCTTAAAGATTATGAATGGTATCCTCCTGTGTTATTATTGGTCTTCCAGCTGCTTTTGTGGAAATTTTTTCACTTAAACTGCATTCCTGTCTTTTTAATTCATAACTTCATGCCTAGTCAAACCTTACTGTAGTAACCCAACAGTAGATATTCTGTTTGAATTAGTGCCAAACATATGCAAGGGCACATTTTATTTAAACAGCTATAGTTATATTCTCTTCCAGCAAAACACCTGGTAAACCTGTGGTTGTAAGGAGCTTCATTTGTAGTGTTCATGAAATAAAAAATGTTACAGAGCTTCAATTGCACACTTCTGGAAACCTAAGATTTAATACCATAGACAATGTGGTAAAGTTAATGTCTCATTCTGTTAAAAATTGAAAGCATGTGCCTCTTGTAAGGCATTTTTTTTTTAGTAAGTACCTTTTAACTTGGCCGAAATTGTTTTGTGATGAATCGTTTGATTCGAGTAAGTTGTAGTCTGAGAGCACCAAATGTTCCACATAATCAGTGTTCAAGGTCAGTGTTTCTCAACCGCCGGGCCGTGGCATCAATTATACCAGGCTGCGAGAGGCCTGAGTAAACTACCATATGCTACAAGATTTTATTAGTCCAGTTGATAACTAATTTCATTGTAATTTTATATTTGTCAACATGCCACACTGTATACATAAGTGTACTAATAGTCTTCATGATTATGCCATAATTAATTATTAATGCTTATGTTAGTTTAATGTATGAACTTAAAAAAAATTGGAAAGGTATTTACGAGTAAATTTGTTGGGACTGGGCCCTCGTCTTATAAAAAAAGAACTTGCTGGGCCGCGGTCTCATAAAGGTTGAGAAACGCTGTTCAGAGTGGTGGTGTGATGAGTTCCTTTCAGAAGCATTAAGTTAAATTCAAATTTTGGGATCCAAGACATCTGTATTGTAGTGTTGTTTTGGTATAATTTATAGCAATCAGTTTGGTGCAAAAAAAATATTTCTTACAAAATTTGTGGCACATTTGTAAAGTTGCCACTGTAACAGTTGTGAGAACTCGCTCTGATAACCGTATCATCCAAGATGAAGGCAGTAAACTTTGTAATGACATTGTTTCTTGTGTGCATTAAACAGTTCCGGATCATCCTGGTGCAGGTGCTATGTGCAGACTTCGCTCTTTCGTTGCTGGTGGATCGTGTCTGTCTGTGGCTACTGGGTGAAGGAAAGTTGCTGATTAAATGAGAATTGTTTATCTCTAGACTGATTAAAAATACGATGGTTTTAAGACCCATGTGCAGCTGCCACGAGCTTCAGTATTCTGAACTTAGTTCTTCGGAATTAACGTGTGTTTATGTCGGAGTCTCAGACTGAGGCACTTTGTTGACAGCCGTTTAGATGGAACATGTTGGGATTGAGTAAATTATTTGGAAGAGAAACTATTTCTTATTTATACAGCTGTGTCCAAAGCAAAAAGTCGGACTTTAAAGTCTTTGTGTCTGTACAGTCACAAGAGTGTGTATGGTATTTGTAAATTGATCAAAGAGAAACCAGTAAGTGTCATGTATTCTTTGGTATGATGTTCTTTGTATTAGGATCTGACCTTAACTTTTAATGAAGTGGTAAACTGAAAATAGCTAAAATCCTACAATCCCACATGTACTAATCTTTTGAGGGTGTTCATTTCATACATTGTACAAACTTAAAATAGTGCTCAACAAAATACCATCATGTGTACACCAGAGGACACAGTCATTTATTTATTTATTTACTTATTCATTTATGAGCCACAGTCTTCACCCAGGATAGCATCAAATCACTGTGTGTGCAGTCGCATAACTTTGCTCTGGCAATTCTATTAGAGACTTTCTTGTGTTGGAGTGTGTTTGTGTGAACCTGGGGTTGTCATTCCTTCATTCCCTTCTTAGCATCATACTCCACTTGTCTTTCACCATTGTGAGTCATGCCTGGTAACCATGGCAGTCATGTTCATTGCTCATCTTTTTCTTCTTCCTCAGTGCATACCTTACAGAGAGCACACTGGCTAACCTGCTGTTTGATGGATTGCCATAATATTCACATGCTACATTACAGCTGTTTTCAGTGGTCATTCCTTTATTTTTAAGCAAGCTCCGTGTTAATCTCATCTATCAAGCATGCTGCCATCTGGTTGTGCTGTGTTGCATTATGGCTTTGACACTTATCTGTGTTTTCTACCTCAGCACTTGTCTCACAGAGAACATAGAAACAATGGGTTTTATGACAGTTGTGCTCAGTTTGCCTGTCTTGGTGTGTACTGCATTGTACATGACTGGTAGCCCATCGTGTGATGGGCCACCATAATATTTACACCTGGTAACTATGGCACCCATGCTCATTGCTCATAGAGAACACACTTTTGTCACCACATTTAACCTTTAACCGTTAGCCTGCTAATGTCGTATATGTATGGAGCCAGAAATACTAACGTCGTATATGTATGGACCTACGTTTGGCAACGCTGAAACAGTCTCTTTCTATTTGCTGCACAATGTTTCAACACTGAATCAATGCAGAGAGGTTTCCTGTGTCACATTTGTTTGTAAACACTTTGCCAGCTAGCCAGGTTCCCCTAATTAGCCATGAATGCATAAGTGTCATAAGTCTTGAAAGCATATTGCACAGTTAGTTCAGTCTTGCATTTAGTTAATGGAATGGAATGCTGGGTCTGGGTCATAAAGCTATGTTATTTTAGTAACACACAGCTGGGTATGGGTTGTTAGGTGGGGGGAAGGATCATTATCCCTAACTGCTTTGCAGAAGTTGTGACTTATGTCAGTTGAGAGTTTGCTGTTCCACCCAGTAGTTGTACTACAGTTTTCAGCTGCTGTCTCTGAATCAAATACAAGAAATCGTAATGGATTCAGACAGCAATGAGGAGAAATATTCCGCTTCTGAGGGCATGGAGGACGACAAGCCACGCCCACCTTCATGGCGGTCTTCAGTATCACAGCCTCCAAACCCAGATGCTTCTGCCAGCAGCTCTGAAGATAATGATGATGTTGGTAATGTGGCAGGTCAACAGCCACAACCCTGCCTGTGGACACTGTCCCCTCAACCCCGAAGACTCTTTTTCCACCTGTTAGACTTGGCCATTGTCAACAGTTACATCCTTTTATCTTCAAGTGGTGGGAAGAAAATTTCACACAGATTTTCGTCTCCCGCTTATCAGAGAGATGCTGGCATGGTCTGGGCATGAGCCACGACCATCCATGCGTGTAGGGAGACCAGCCCCAGCTTCTACTAACATCAGAAGACTGGACACACGTCACAATAAGCACTGGCCTGGCCGCAATGCCAAGCAGCGGCGTTGTTGCACGTGTTCAGCGAGGGGCGTGACGCGAACCGTAGTATTCAAATGCGTCAAGTGTGACGCGGTGCTTTATGTGGACTGAAGTTGTTTTGAAGATTACCACACAAAAAACGACTTATAAGACATCTTTTAGTTCGTTCTCCATGGAAACTGTTGGGGCCTCGACCAGAATATAAGTAAAAGAACATGGATATTTACAACTTTTTTAGAAATGTATGTTCTCCATTACACAGTAAGGACATTACAGCATTTTTAAGGCATCCTGAGCAATGTGTGATTCCCACAAATTGCTTTTTGTTTCACAAATTTATCTCGCTTAGTTCTCGAAATATTCAAGTTTTTCGAAAAACTTTCGCAAAATTTAAATACCCTGCAGAATAACTTGGCGCGCTGGGATTTACAGATGGGATTTAATATGGTACGCTAAGGGTTAAATGACGTGTGTTCACATATGCAAATGCACACAGAAAACATCCCTAGAAATTATTTTATATATTTAGGCAACAAGGAAATTTATTGCATTTTGAAGACATGCTGCACAATCTGTTTTATTTTCCACAAAATACTATTTATTTCATAAATTAGCTAGAACATGTAACAAGAATGAACAACAACAGAATGCCAAAAATACTGTATTTCCCGGCCCATTAGATGCACCGTGATTTTTTCGTTAGAAATTTTAGAAAAAAATAATGATGAATGTGTTTTAATTTTAGTAATTTATTGGAAGAAAACAGGATTGTTACATACCAAAATTAGTAACCATAATATAATTTATTCATCATAGAAACCCAGAAAATCGTCGTCACTGCCACTAAAGTCATCTTCATGGTTGTTTTCACTACCTCACGATAAAGATGTTGTATAATAGATGTATGGGTATTTATAAGTTTGGATATAATACTTACCCGCGGCGCATAAGACCCAGGTCGAATTTAGGTCACATTTTTCGGGGAAAAAAGTGTTCCTTATGGGCTGGGAAATACGGCAATGCTGAGTTATAGACCAAATGGACAAAGATGACTTGGAAGACCTTTGAAGAGACTATTAGATGAGTGCGAAACAGGTCTAATATATTAACGTCTAATGTGTGACTCATGATGATGATGATCTTTTTATGTTCAAATAATACCCATGTTTTTTGTAAATCATGTGCTAAAATTTAATTACCAATCCAGTTATTTAAAGGTTAAACCTGTGTGACCCTTCCTGTGGGGATATTGCTCAAGGGTAAAATATTTGACAGTAACCATCACATAGTGGTCATGAGTTTTGTGGTTTTAACAGTAGTGTAGCTGAGGATTTCATTCTTTGGGGATACAATACTAGCCATTAATGGTCAGAGGATTGCATAAAAATGCAACCTTTGATCTAGTAACACCAGTACAACATGTCATGTGAAAGTACTTTAAACAGAAGTACAAAATTACATGTATGAGCTTACACTACACAAGCTCGCTCAGCAAAAGCACACTTCTTTTTCATAACTAATGGATCCAAGATTACGAGCTTAGTCAGAGCTCATAGATAAAACTTGGCACTGTGAAACTTTTGATGTTAAGTGACTGGATTTATTGCAGTTAGCATTCTGCCTGGGGGATTTCCAAGGAACCATATGAAATAGGAAGAATGTGTGCTTTATATCCTTTTTTAATTTATGAAATATGATTTTGGCTACAAAGACCTATAACACGTAGGTTGAATTTTAATTGCAATTCCTTAAATGTACTTAATTTACCTTTGAATGCACTTTTTTCACAAATAGCCTTCATTTACTTACGATGTTGTAGTCAAGTTTCCTCAGATATGGTCTGTTGTCGACCAGAAAATTTTGGAAAGTTTTGAAATAAATAATGAAATGACTGAATAAATAAATAAATGAAGTAGTAGTGTATCCTCTGATGTAGAGTTATTGTATTTTGTTGAGTGTTAATGATGTCTGTGAAGTTTTCTTTAAAAGTATATGTCGAGTAAGAAATAAAAGCTGAGACAGAAGGTTGCTGTTGGTGATGACACCACACTGCTTCACCCTTTGACCAGTGAGATAGGAGTGTGGGGGGTTTTTCCCAACAAGAAGTGGTCAGGCTGCTCACACAGTACCTCGTTAACTGTTTATTGTGAAGGGGCATCGTAACATTACCATATTGCCTAAGCTCCTGCCTTCAAGCATGTCTTACAGCTTTATGATGTGTTCTGAAGTTAAGCCTTGAACTCAGTCATTTACATCTTTTGTTTTGTTCATAAGGGCTTTGGTATGCAGTTACTTTTCTTGAATGGTAAAAGTGCACAGGTTGCTATGATGTCCACCCTTCTCTATTCTATTCATTGCTGCTCTTCTTATACAATTTTTCCTTCATATTTTCCCAGAATTAAAAAAATGAGTAACCAAGAAAGGGATTCTAGGAGGGCAGAGACGTTTGGTGATTATTCTGTGCTTAGCACTTCACTTGTATTGGTCTTGTTAGCAGCATGTGCTGTGACATCATCTTGCTGGAAATAACCCGTATTATCTGTTTTCATCTGTTGACTGGTTAAAGAATGGGATTTAGTATATTGCTCACATAATGAAGGTAAAGTGCACCTTATGACATGCAATGATGACACAGAGGGAGGGCAGAGGTGTAGCTCTACTCTTTCTTTACCCTTTGTGCTAGATGGGGGTTGGTGGGGTTAATGTCAAGCTCTGGCCACTTTAGTCCCAGGAAAGACCTGGTACCCATTATGCGGGAGGCTGAGTGGGCCCCTGGGCCAGGCTGGACAGATGCGAAAATCTTGCCCCCACTGTTTTTTGAACCTCAAGCCGTCCAGCTTGTCGTAAGGCACTATACCAACTTTGCTATTCTGGCCCACAGTTGCTCACACACTTGCCTGAATTCGCAGTTACCTTAGGAGTTGCTGGGTTAGTGATTCAGTGCTTACTGTACACCACATCCCCACTTTTATCTTGTGTAGTAGCACCTATTGTACAGCATAAGAATTTTACTTGCTCCTCCTTTATACATGATGCATTTTGGTATGATCACTGAGTTAAAACCACGCTTCATTATTCATGAATGATAGCTATGGATTCACAACTGCATTGTGCACATTGTACAGTCAACTACATAATCCGGTTTCTTTTAAGCCAAGACACAACCCTTATACCAGGATGCTGATAAGTTCTTAGCCCGACCTACTTCCCGATATATTTTGTTTGATGGCGAGAATATTTCGTTTGGTGCTAGTCTTGTATATATAAATAGTACTAACATTCATCCAATTATGATTATAAGTAGGATATCTGAACATCAAAATCTTCTGTTGCTGTAGCTTGTTTCCTTCCTGGTTGGGCTAAGGACATAACAGCACCCCTGTATAACCCTTTGGTCTCTAACATCAAGTATACCTGTCACACATTGTGATGCTCAGAATGCCAGACATCAGATTTGAGCTGCTGGCGTTTAATGGCTTTGATTATACAGATCTTATTTAAATTCCGGTCTTCATCTCCCACTGGATATTTAATCTTGGTGTGCCAGGATTAATACAGCTGGAACTGAATGTGTCTTGTGGCTGTGAATGCAGATTCCAGTGAAACAATTTTTTTTTGTGCCAGGAGTCATAATAGTTTGTAAGAACTATCTGTAATTGTGCCTGAATATCCTGAATTTTTTCTTTAATTGGCACATTGCTCTTGTTTTGTCTCTTTTTGTCACAGATTGAACCTTGATTCCCCACTTTTAAACAAGCTTCTGTGTTCATCCTGTGGCAACTTGTTCTGGCTATTTATTAAGGAACATTTGAATGCATTCTCAGTAACTCTTCTTTCTGTGAAGAATTTGAGTGAAAAATTAGTATTGAATTGTATATCTCATGCAAGAGTAATGGATTTCAGACCTTACGACAAAGAACTCTGGGCTGGCAAAATCTTCGGTTACTAGTTATTAATCACTGTGTATGGCTCATCATAATCATCAGCACATTACAAGTGATCATGACATAAACATGCAAAATTTTCTTCTTCTTTGAGCTTTCTGTGTTATTGAAGATTGAAATCTTGAAGTGATATGATCCTTCCATGTCATGATTTTGCTCTGGACACTTGCTGTCAGTTAATTTTTGTTTGAGAAATGATTTAAAGAGGGAAGACATGGTAAGAAAATAGTTGGAAATGGAGGATAGATAGTGGGAATACATGAACTGCGTGTAATATATTTTGTGGATGAGACCATGCCGTGTATCGCATGACCATTGTGAATTCTAGCAGCAATATAGATTGGAACTGAAAGTCATTATTGTTTATTTGACCATAAAACAATATCAGGTAACAGTATTAAATCTGTACTTGCATAAGTCAAGGCAAGAGAAGCACATATGAAACCTGTGAACTTCTAAAAGTTCACCAGTTTTTCTTGATTTTTACCCTTTAGAATGTTTCACTTCTGCGCACGTTCATGTTAAGAAACTGTCCTCTCATGTTTCCATTCTGACTTTTTCATAGATGTGCACAAATGGGTCAGTGTCAGAGTGTTGTTTTGAGTAGTCCAGAAAATCTTGATTCTAAATAATGAATGTGGTTGTTAATGCCCTATGCTGTGATTTGACTGTATGGAGTTTGCAGCAGAGAAATCAAAATTAATATGCATTGGTGAATCATTATGGCTTTTGACATTGGTCACGTAACACTCAGATTATTTGTTGTATATAATTTAAAAGTTAAGATTGGTATGTCAGATAGTGACGGAGAAAGGGTTGTTGTTTATATATTTGTTACTTGTGCAGCAGAATACTTAATTCTACATGATATATCTGCTGAATATTCGAATTGTTCGATATTATTTTGTGCTTCACATTCTTCATTCCGTGCATTATAATTCAATTATTACAATTCAAACCAACAAATGCTCTCAGCTTTATTAAAATTACAACAATATTAATAAAGAACACCAACCCCTAAATGTTTCAGGCCTTGCTGGCCCATCATCATGGAGTGCACAGTTGTATAAGACAGTTGGTTAACGTTTTCATTTCCTACATGTAACTGAACTGCCAGATATTCCTGAATGTGTAATGTAGATATAGCAGACAGACTTGTGTATGGAGCAACTCTCTCTATTCTTATAATAAAACCAACAAGATGCATTAATCTCTCAAATTTATTTTTGGAATAGAACTCTACATGTTTCGGACAGGTTTTCTGTCCATTGTCAGGAGTCTAGCACTGTATACACAGTTATAGGTATATGTCATACAATACTAGACTCCTGATGATGGACAAGAAACCTGTTCGAAACATGCAGAGTTCTATTCCAAAAATAAATTGGAGAAATTAGTGCATCTCGTTGGTTTTATTATAAGACTATATCACAATGCGGGGGTGCGCGGTGGCCTAGTGGCTAAGGCACTAAGCTACAAACCGGCAGGTTGCGGGTTCGATTCCCGATGGTGTCATTGGAATTTTTCAGTGACATAATCCTTCCGGTCGCACTATGGCCCTGGGGTCGACTCATCCTCTAACAGAAATGAG
>Ga0209629_10004893_pt1 | contig 10032 bp, 7 predicted proteins | sample TergutCu122P5_FD_187286 | JGI IMG/M metagenome (GOLD analysis project Ga0209629, IMG submission 187286) | Cubitermes ugandensis P5 segment gut microbial communities from Kakamega Forest, Kenya - Cu122 P5 (SPAdes) (version 2) | ecosystem: Host-associated > Arthropoda: Insects > Digestive system >... | reverse complement strand
AGGAGGAGGAGGAGGAGAAGGAGGAGAAGAAGAAGAAGTAGTAGAAGAAGAGGAAGAAGAAGAAAAGGGAATACAATGGGACGGTATATAAGATATTTGAAGGCTTCAAGAGAGACAATGATTCACTGAGGAGGTAGGTTTATATAATATTCTCACTGAGTTTGGTATACTCATGAAACTACAAGTAGTTAGGTTAATTAAATGTGTTGGAACTAAACATATTGTAAGATCTGAGAAAACTAAACAATATACACATCTTGTGTACAAAACAGGACAACACTGTAACACATATATCGGTGTTAAATCCTCTGAAAATGTGGCAAAGTTCAAATATTTGGGAATGATACTAATAAATGAAAACAGCATTCATGAAGGAAATATGAGCGGATTCAATTCACGGAATTCTTGTTGACATTTAACCCAGAATCTTTTGTCTTCATATTTGCTATGTAAGAACACAAAGACTAACATAAAAATTATAATTTTGCCTACAGTGTTGTATGGGTGTGAAACCCGATCCCTACCATTATGGAGAAAACAAGCCTTGGGTGTTCCAAGAATAGGGTGCTGAGGAAAATATCTGGGTCTAAGATGGACAAAGTAACAGAAGGTTTGAGAAAATAGCATACTGCAGAGCTTCTTGATTTGCAAGGGAGTATCTGGGGGGGATAGGAAGATAAGTGGTGTAGCCACACTGGGGAGCAGAGTTAAGAGTTTAAGGGGCGATAAAATAAACATTGTAATGACAAAATTTGATCTTCTACACTCAAAATATTGTAAATTATTGAGCCAAACAAGTAGAAACTTAACAACGGACGTGATTTTTTGAAAGTACATAATTTTTGTTAAGGGCTGTGACTGTGATCACTCACCCCAGGAACCATGAAACCTAGCTATGCCACTGGTCTTTTGTCCTCATAAAGCATTATTCAGTTGGCCACATCAAGAGGTATGAGACTGGCAGGATATTTGGCACCCACTGTGGAGAAAAGAAATACAGGGTGTGTTATGGTGGAGAAAGCTGAAGGAAAGAGAGCACTTGGAAGACTGACACATAGATAAGAGAATAATGTTACAATTAATATTAAAGAAATAGGCTGGGAAGGTGCAAACTGGATTCATCTGGCTGAGGATAAGGAAAAGTGAGGGGATCTTGTGAACAAAGTAATAAATCTTCACATTCCATAATATGTGGAGAATATCTTGATTAGCCAAGGAACTATTAGCTTCTCAGGAAGGACTCCATTCCATGGAGTTACTTAGTTGATTAGTTTGTTAGTTAGTTAATTTGTTATTCGGTCATTATATGCATAACAAATATGTCTGAACCAACCATCATGAAAATTGTTACTCATTCAGTTACTATACATATTATTAGGCTATAGATCCTTAAAAACATATACATTTCTCTAATTTTCAATTTATTTTCCTTTCATGTCATTCAAGTGTTTTATGTGTGACAGAATATGTTACAGTATTTCCATACACCACAGCAACAAATCACTGTTTAAATTTGCTCATTCTGGACTCTGCTTAAGGACTACTTTCCACCAAGGACAGTATCAAAATACTCTAAATAATATGCCCTAAACAACAGTTTGGTGTGATCTCAAATTTTAGCTGGGTATAAGCAGATTTTGTACAAGCACACAAATTTAAATTAGTGGCCACCTGTCACACTGCAGCAAGATAGTAGTATAGTCACTACAGAGATTAGGGGTCAAAAAGTAACCACGTAATAGCACAATGCTTTTAATTACAAGTGGCCCAAAAAGGGCTGGATTATTCATGCAGTTATTTTGATGTTTCTACCATATTTGAAAAGAAAATACTTTTAAACCACAGTATTGTAATTTTGAAATTATTTACATCAAGAATTATTTCAAAATCAATTAGTCCATTAGAGTCCATGGCACTGTACTAAATGGTGAAGATTAAACAGTGGACTGGACATGTGCATGTGACTATCCCACCCTTATAGTTTGAAAATTTGTAACTTACCCCTCTACAGAAGCTACATAATAAATTAAGCCATTCTCCACAAGAAAATTAACAAAGTGATTGAAATTCAAAGTCAAACAGTTGCTCTCAGTTCAGACTGGTATGTCTGAAAAAACACACATGTGAAAGAAGAAATTATTATATACAATATTTCATAGTTTCTTCTTTTTACAAAGTAATGAATAAATTATATAGGCCTCTGCAACTTTTCTGATATAACATATATTACTTGCAATACCTCTCTTAATACTTTGTTTTATCACATGGTAGGGGAAGGCAGACTTCCTACATACAACAGTAACAGCACTCCACAACACCGATTTGTTTCACAGATAAAAACCAACTGACGAAAATGAATACTGAACATTACAGTGTAAGGTTTAGACTTTCCACTTCATGTTTGGTAGGTTCAGGGATAGAAATTCTGCCCATACACCAGCACCATGAGCTTTTTTCACATCATTCTCCAGTTTTGAAACACAAATACTAGGACAGTACTGCAGTATACACTGTACGTACTACATTCCACATTCTTTATGCTTACAACTCACATTATTCTGTCACTGACACTCATATATAACCTGCTACCATGTTGCAGAAAACAATGACTCTGACACCCACTTACTTAAAAAATTACTAGACTTTGTAAATTCTGGAACCAATATGCACAATGCTTAAATGGACCAAGTTTATGATGGAATGTGATGATGATGATGATGATGACAATGATAGCCCATGGGGTTCAGAAAGTATTGCTAGATAATGTACTATACAATAAAAGAAACTATGTAACAAACAATGTATCACACAAAAAATTAACAAAGCAAAAACTATGATCACCTTCAATAAGATGTCAAGAGCAGACTGAAGAAAAACTGCTTCTCCTTTGTTTATTTAATGACAGTAAGAGATCTGTTTATGTTATGTACTGCCCACAAGGAATGACAAGATCATTCTGAATGTTGATACTGGAAGCATGTGGGAGGAAAGTGCTGTAGTCTGTTGTAGATAGTAACTCCACATTTGCTTACAGGAAAGAGGACACACAAAGTCCCCCAGAAAACACTGCAACTTTGGATCTCACAACTACACACCACAAAAATAAGGTACTACATTGCTAATGCAACATACATTCAGCCTGCTGGAATGCACAAATGATACACAGCTGGAAAAGGTCAAGTTGAATCAACAAGGGAGCAAGCAGATAAAAAAAAACATGAAGACAAAAGGCTAAGAAAAATTGTAAACTTTAAGGGAAAGAGTAAGAAAAGATAATGGAAGGATTTTAAAGTTGTTCCAGACATCAGTCACCTAATCTGTCAAGACATTAAAAAAATAAGAAGGCTTACCATGTTAATACGAGTATATCAAGTGATAGGGTATTCAGTTGCATCCATAAACATACAATACTTTAAAAAGGATAATATAACCAAGAAAACATCAGTGATGGGTAAAAATAAAAATAATAGATAAATGAACTTTACACTGGCTACATTCACACATAATCCAACTCCTGATTTTACTGTTATTTCAGCTAACTGAGACTTTCTGTCATACAAAACTTCATTATAAAATTTCTCCTTCCCACACCACTAAAGCTAATCTAAAGCTGTGAAAACTGCCCCCTTCTCCCCCAGCCCACAATACCTTCCAGCTCCTTCTCCCATCTCACACATTATATAACAATATTCACACTACCTCATTAAGCTTAAAAGGAACAACAATCGACAACAACACAAGCATTTCATTTTGTAACACATCACATAATTTATCACAAATATCAAAGTTTCTTCAAAACAGATAATGACATATAAATCACTGAGAAATAATATCAGAGACAAGACATGTCTAGTAATCTGGGAATAAATAAATATACAGGAAAAACAATGATTAAGTACAACATTAAGGTTTACTAGCAGTTTTAGGTAACACAATTGCAATGAAACGCAGTAAGATAATTGGATGCCACTATTTCACCAAGATGTGATACCTCATATTAGGAACAAATAATGCAAAAGGAGACACAAAATAACATTTGTGTCTTAGATCCGCACATCCAAGCACACCTGGAAAAGATGTGTCCTATTTCAGTACAATCTAGTTTCATCATCAAATGAGTGGCAAATAATTCCTGCTACTGTACGTTTAATACAACCATTGCCAATAAAGAATGCTGTTACTAATGTGAATACATTCTCTCATCACCAAAGACAGCTTGCAACATCACAGCTAAATCATTTCATTGCAATACCTTAACACAGATGTGACCCAAGTACCAGATGTGTACAACATATATCAGTAGCACATCAGTAAAACCTTCTCCTGCTGGTGATCACATCCTGTGACTCCAGTAAACCAACTCTTTTAGGCACATGGAGTATCTATTGAATTTAGTTACCATGAAAGCTCAAGACATACATCGATAGCATGTTAGCACAAAAATGAGATTGAGTAAACTGTGTGGAACAGATAAAACATACAGATTTTCTACACACATTTAACAGAAACACTAAATCTATAAAAAAGAAAAAAAAAAAAAAACTGATGTATGCTATAAACTGATTTTTATTTACAATTAAAGGAAGCCTGTTAGTCTGTCTACAGCTATGAATGCTACCTGAACAAAGGTTGAAACTGACATTGAAGCACATGGCGGTGAACACACTAAAACAGGGGTGCTCAACCTTTCAAAGACTAAAATCATTCTCCTACAATTTAAATTAACCCAACACCAACTATTGGTAACAATTATAAAAATCAGGATGCCATACTTAATTGTTCACACACACACACACACACACACACACACACACACACACATACCTGTACTCATATATGGGAACATTCACACTTCAATAAGAGTGTCTTGTAATAGGTGCACAAAACTGACATAACAAGAAATGAAGACATAAGCACTGTGTGATTTCATAAAAAAAAACCATACACTTAGGAAATTACAAAAAATTACCAAAAACTAAAAATTGGATGAGAGTAAGACACTCAATAATAAAATGTTTTTGAAAAGTGAAATACAGACACACTCAGAAGAAAATGAGACCCAAAGTAACTTAGTGGGATGGCTCATGCTGTATTCATTCTGCTAACTTTTGACAGTGAGGTGTATAATTAGTCAGAATGAACCTTACAGAGTAACGAATATGAGTTCATTGAGTTACTTTCTGCACTTTGATTTTATAATGTACACAGCAGAGAACATCAATTCACACAAATAAACAGAAGCAAAAATGGACAAGCAATGAAATGTTTTAAATATTAGGGTATTCTGTTCAGTAACCAAACTCCAAAATTTACCAGCTTTTTTTTTTTAATGATTTTAAAGGAATGAAATTCTGAAACACCATTAAATAATTTTATGGTTCAGCCATACTGCATACAGAATTAACAGCACATTTTCCTTGTTATCTCTACCCACTGCAAAAAGTGTTAGAACAGAAAAGACACCATTCAGAAAATCCAAGCCACATACTCGTCACTTTATGACCCAAGAAAATGTGATGAATTTCCAATTCTCAGCACGTGAGTAAAATGTTTCAGATACACTTTTGTATTGTGCAATCCACAAGTATATGACATCACACATTACATTTCTTACTCTGCCTTGCAATTTCCCATTTCAATTCATTTAGGTTTTCTGTGACATCAGTGAGAGAACAGATATCCAATAAGGATTTTTCATCTTTCAACTGTGGATACTCTTCAGGTACGTCAGTGAAAAATGTCTTCATACATGGAATTCTCTAAACCTGTGCAGTACTCTACCTCAATTGAACCATTGTACTTGGTGTGCAGCAGTAATTGGCATAACAAGAATCCATTTTGTCCAGCAGTGTTATGATATCCTCTCTGCAGTGTTGTGTGTGAAATAAATTCACAACATGCACTATTTTCCTAACCTTTCTGCATACTACATGATGATTTAAGATTCAGTAGTAGTTAGAAAATGATGGAAGCAATTCATCATTCTTACACAAATGAACAAAGTCCTTATGATTCTCTACCATGGACAGTGTGCCATCAGTAGTAATGGAAGTTACTTCTCCTACACTGTTGCAGGTGGCAATGAAGGTCAGACATGCAGTACAGACCTCAGCACCTCTTTCTCACTACAATCTGCAACACCATTCTTACAAAACAATGAGCTGTGACAAATCTAGAGCATCCATTATTTCATCCATTTGCAATAAAACACATACATAAGACCAAAAATCACATCTACTTGGTCTCTAATGTTATCCACTATTAAGTAATTTCTTAGCGACACTAGACCTTGAAAGAGGAATGCCCCTGGTGGCTCATATTATTTCTGATTTATATCTGAAGGTTGGGAACAGATGCCTCAACATAGGAATGTCCCTGATGGCTCACATTATTCCTGATTTATTTCTGAATGTAGGGAACAAAGACTCAGCAGCTTCAAGAAAGACACTTTTTACCACTGCAACATCACTGAATAATTTTCCTTTTCACTAGAACCTCAGATACATGGGAAGATGCCATACTGCAGCAACACATCTGTGCAAAAGATTTACAAAGACTCAATGAATAAAATGTATTAAAACAATAACAAATGCACTTTGATTTTATGGATGTAACTTTACTGCATAATCATCACTAACACGTTTCAGCCACACATGTGGCCACATTCAGGATTGTGAGAACAAGAGTAAAATTATGATTAAAATGTGTCTAAATCATTCCATAGTTTGAAAATCGTGTAATTTTTGGTTAAAATGCATGGTTGAATGATAAAATAATACACTGATGAGGATAATATATCAGAAGTTAAAAACTGTTGTTTGGATTATGGTTTTATGGAGTGATGTACATAGAAGATACATGTGGTGAATTATGATCCTGTAATAAAATTGATATTTATGCATATACATTGATACCATCACTTACCAATCTGGTACGTACCTTCATCAACCACCATGTCACCTTTCTCAGTATTTCCACTTGCTCATTATCTAACAACATATTAACATAGATTTTATACAGATACAAATACATACATGTATAAATTTTATTACAGGGTCATAATTCACCACATGTATCCTCTACGTACATCATTCCACAAAACCATACTCCAAACAACAATTTTTAACTTCTGATATTTTATACTCATCACTATATTATTTTATTATTCAACTGTGAATTTCAACCATAAACTACACAATTTTTAAAATATGGAGTGATTTAGACACATTTTCATGGAACTTTTCTTCTTGCTCTCATCACCCCGATGATGGCCACCTGTGTGGCTGCAACATGTCGGTGACCACTATGCAACAAAATTTCATCCATAAAACCAAAGCGAATTTGTTCGTCTTTTAATATATTTTATGCATCTAATTAATACACATATCAAACTAATTTACGAAGACAGTTGTGATAAGTCCCAAATGTAGGTTTCTTCTTTCTCACATCACTACCAACTACAGCCACTGACTCAAAACCCCTTGCACTGTTTTAAAATAGCATTTCATACTTCCTTTCTTCAGTACAGCTGAGTTAGCATTATGTATTCCTCTTTCACTGTTTAAAACTCACTGCAGAACTCTGAGTTTTCTTATGCTTGGCTGCACTCATTCATGTGCTAGCACTCTCCATTTGACTAATAATATATGGCATATCACTCAGCAAACCATTTGGAAAGACTCCATTCTCCACATTGTGAGCAGGCATAAGTAGCATCAGGCAGTTAAACACCAGTCATAGATGGGACAGTGCTCCCAGCAATACAAGACAATGTCCCAGTTTAACAATACTAACATTAATAAAGGCATCACCTAAGTACTAATGCCATATTCAAGTGATGTGTAGTTATTTACTATAATAACTTCAAATCAGGTATAGTCCATGATTTTCAGTGTAGGTAATAAGTAACAATTTTACTTACATAATTTTATCATGCATACTGCCTTCACACATAAAAAATGTCAGAATCTGTCTCAGAATTCTAGGTATGAATATACATTGTTAATATCTCTAGAGACTGACAGACAAGGTGAAGACAATCAATGAGCTCACTGCAACTGACAGGCTGGCACCCCTTCTTATAAGAATCTTATTGTTCTTAAAACATTCATCACACATAGTAACAGCACTGTCTTATAGTCAAACATAAAGGCAAGCATGCTATAGCAGTCACTAGAACAAATAATATCTTCAATACTCTATGCAGTGACATTCACAATAACGTAAAATCTTTTACTGAGCTGTACATGAAATCATGGTTTGATAAAATTCCAATTTTTTGTAGCTTTTTTTGCTTATCACTCAGTCTCCCTAAGCAAGTAGGTGTACCAACTGTTGATAGGGAACCAACTTCATTTACCTCTCCCCTGGGATAACCCAGGCCTCCTCTGGGAAGATGATCACATTTACCATTACCTCAGCTCCCTCTCTTTCTAACCCCTCATCCTTCTTTTCCATCAAATTAACCCTTATCCTGCTAATATATGGAGAATATGGTGAGCTCCTAATAATTCCAGCAAATAGCAGATGGAATTTAACTTGGTGTTTAAAGGGTTAAACAACACTGCTCTTTATCTACTTTCATTCACTCTCTACCCTCCTTCAGATTTAGTTTAAACTACTTCACCCTTCATCAACACTTCAAGGGTGACATCTTCCAATATTATGGGCCTCGTCTCCTTAGTACAGTCATACTTCCGTTTTCCCTATATGTATACTAAGTGAAAGAAAATTTGTGCACATGCTCTCAAGAGTGTGATTCCTTGTTAAAAAATAAGTTTAAAATATTATATACGTCCTGAGATAAATAGCTTTTTAAACACACAGAGCACAGCAGAGCTCAGCTGTAACCAATAATCATAGAATACACACATCAGGAATACTGGGAGATGCCCTTAACACTCGGTACCAGTAATAGCTTAGCTGGTACTGGTGCACAGCAATACACACTATTCTTTCATGGGTGACATCATCTAGAAGTTACTATGTTTCAACAATAGCAACAGTATCTCCATACAACAAGAAGTGCCCTAAACTATCACACTTGTGAATTCAGGTTGCCCAAAGAATGTATGGACACCAGCCAATAAAAATGCCATAACTGTAGCTGTGAAAGAAGAGCTGTGGAGAAGCTCATAAGAATTGGGACTGTCCCAGACAACAGTCCTCAAAGTACTTTGCAAATGAACTGCATCCATACCACCATTTATGGAGCATAAAGCTTCTTCCAGAGAATCCTCTAAGGATGTGAGTTTGCAAATGGCTACAGCATCCACACAGTAAGGATGAGCTCCTTGTACTTGAAAGTTCGTGGACATACAAAGCATATTTATGTGTGAAGGTGTGTTCAACATCTAACACACTCAAATCTGTTCACAATTAATCAAAAGCTACCCATGAATGTGGATATCAAGCCCACTTCAGCATCAAAATTTGGGCTGGCATCATCAGGCCACTGTGGTGCGACCTCCCACCTGCTACCTGACAGGGTGACTTTTCAAAGACATTGCAGTTATCTGAAAACTGTCCTACAAAGGCTGCTTGAAGTTGTGCCTCTAGCTGTGAGGCAAAGGCTGCACATTCAGCAAAACACAGCTCTAGCTCACAAGGAAAATGTCCAGCAGTGGAAAATGTCATATGTCTTACTGTGAATCAGCAGTGCTCACTGTTTATCACCTGTTACCTTGTGCCATATGAGGGGGACAAGTATCTTAAAAACTAAATATCTCAGGACATACAGTATATAACATTTGGACTTGATTTTTAACAAGGAATCACACTTTGGAGAGCTTGTGCATGGACCTCCTTTCACCCAGTATACATCTAATTCACTGGACATGACCCTGATAATACAGAAAAGAAGCCTCCCAATGTCAGAATTGTTTTAAAGCATGGCATTTGAGAAATCTGAGGTTCTCAGACTGGTGCTGCCCAAGACTGAAGAACTTAAACAGTAAACACCCTGTAACATCCCAGAAGACTTGAATATTCAGAACACTGCAGCTTCTGCCTGCCCCCCCCCCCCCCCCCCCC
>Ga0209629_10004892_pt1 | contig 10032 bp, 7 predicted proteins | sample TergutCu122P5_FD_187286 | JGI IMG/M metagenome (GOLD analysis project Ga0209629, IMG submission 187286) | Cubitermes ugandensis P5 segment gut microbial communities from Kakamega Forest, Kenya - Cu122 P5 (SPAdes) (version 2) | ecosystem: Host-associated > Arthropoda: Insects > Digestive system >... | reverse complement strand
GAGCAGGAGGGAGGGTGGAGGTTGTGGCTTCACTCTCTCAAGGTCGCACAGCTGCTGCGCAGTGCGGCTTATTTACACACAAATCAGTCCCGGTCATATTTGAACCACCTTGTACTTAACCGGAGTTAAAGCGGACTAAGCATGAAGCTGTTTACTCACCGCAATTTAGTGTCGAGGATGAATGCATGGAACTATACTGTTTGTCCCCATAAGTTATCGTGACGTCGTGCGCAAGAACAGCTTCACATTTTGCCGTAACACTTAACAGCCGGCTTCTGTTCACCATTCTGATTGCACTTCAGGTTATTTACAATTAAAACTCCTCCTGTATTTTAAACCCCAGCGTCATTGGAGGGGTAAAGATGCCTAAATTGCCTACTGACTTCGCAAGTCGTACTCATTCTGTGGCCCGCGGGCCAGAAGGGGATTTCGACGCTGTCTTAAGTGGCCCGCGGGCCATTGGTGACAATAATATTAGTACATATGTATTAAAATTACGTTTTACAAACCATATGTGGAATTTGGTGCCACCACAGTCACGGTTGAGTGGCCCGCGGTTATAAAACTTTCCCCACCCCTGGTCCATGCCTGCCACAGCTATGTTATGAGTAAATTAAGTAACAATAAAAGCGCCCTTAGATTCTAATAGGTGGCCTGTAAGACAGACTCGGCGTCATTAAAACGTGAACGTTATAAGATATATGATATATTTGTTAAATGCAATTGGGTTGTAACCCGATGACAGTAGTACAGTACACATTTACACACAAACAGTACACAGACCGACACAAAACAAACAATACATAGAACAAAAGAACAATTTGGGAGAGTGCGGGTCGTGCCCCGTCTTGGCTAGTTATACCCTGGCATTTGCCTTACAACTGAGGAAAAAGCACGGAAAAACCTCAGTCAGGGTAGCCGCTTCTAAGAATACATAGACAACAGTATGAATACATAGACAACTATAAGAATACATAGACTAACAATAAGAATACATAGCCCCTTCCAATAAAAGTACATAAATTACAAGCATATATTTATAAAAAAGGAACCTAAAGAATATGAGAGAATGTGATAATAGCAAAATACATATAAGCAGCATCATAGACACAAGCATTAATAATAACCTGATTCATACTTAAACAGTTTATTCATGCCATTTTATCTTTGGAATTTAATTTTTTAAATAATATACGAAGGCCAGCGCTGGTTCAGGCAGTCGTTGGTCCCTCACTGCGAAAGCATAGGTTTATCCAAGGTCAGACCGCGTATGGTTTCATTGAACGTGGTAATGAGACACATCTTCCTCCTAGCACTTTGGGTTTTCCCTTCAGCATCATTCCAGTACCGCTCCAAATTTATTCCTATATTACCGATAATACATAATATTCGAAGTGACAGCGCCGCTGATTAACGCACATGATTAATATATCACAGTTAATAGCTACATCATGACGACACCAGGTACTTCTGCTTCTCCTTGTAATGAATGACGTGATGGCGAATGTAAATATCTGTCTGCGACCTTCGGAAAACAGGCACTTGATACGTTCAACTCTGCGTTTAATTAGCAACTAATTACAAAAACAGACCTTGTGATGCTCGTTAACTAAGGAGCACTGCCGCTAATACAGAACATCCACAAGGCCAGTTTGCCAACAGACTTGGTCTTAACATACGTTCAGTTTGTTATAAATACACACATGCTCTTCTCGGGTTCACTTCTTTAATGTCCTTCTCAAATGTACTTTCTATTTATGTTTTGCTCTGTAACGTACCTTTTTTTAAACCAACTTTTGCAAACTTTACTGTTCCAAAATTCATGTTAATGCCTTGGATTATTATTATTATTATTATTATTATTATTATTATTATTATGCTAACAAATATGACGACGATGATAGTGAAAATAAACAAGGTTATTATAAAAGAAATAGACACTTTCAGTGTTGTATTAAAAAGAAATTACTAATGATTTAGCCAAAATACTTACATGGTTTTGTATTACATGTTTTGAAGTTCATATGACGAAGTTACAAATGTTCTATGTGTGAGCCTTTTGTCACACGACAGACATCAACACGATACCATGACGATGGATTGGTCGATCAACAGATGAGAACATGGCACTGACATGTTGGCCTCCAAGAAGTCAAGACTTAACTCCTTGTGATTTCTTCTTGTGGGGGTGCATCAAAGACAGAGTTTTCGTTCCTCCACTTCCGGTAAGTTTAAACGAACTGAAACACAACAGCTGTTGCAAGTGTTGACAAAGATATGCTCAGGTCTGTTTGGACAGAATTAGGCTATCGTATTGGTATATGTCGTGTGACAAAAGGCTCACACATAGAACATTTGTAACTTTGTCATATAAACTGACAAACATGTACTACAAAACCATGTAAGTATTTTGGCTAAATCTTTAATAATTTCTTTTCAATACAACATTGAAATTGTCTATTTCTTTTGTAGTAACCTTGTTTATTTTCACTATCATCGTCGTCATATTTGTTAGCATAATAATAATAATAATAATAATAATAATAATCCAAGGCATTAACATGAATTTTGGAACAGTAAAGTTTGCAAAAGTTGTTTTAAAAAAAGGTACGTTACATAGTAAAACATAAATAGAAAGTACATTTGAGAAGGACATTAAAGAAGTGAACCCGAGAAGAACATGTATGTATTTATGAATAAAAGAGAGCTGTGACATAGAGCGTAAGAATGAGAAAGAAAAGTAGAAGGAATACTTGAGGAGACTGAGATTACCCTTGGACACAAAATTCAGTGCAAATAGCAAAATATTGGCAGTACCAGGACTTAGAGTTAGTTTTGGAATTATTAACTGGCACCAAGAAGAACTGCAAAATCTGGATAGGAAAACAAGGAAACTGCAATCCACCCACGGACAGCATCACCCAAAGGCAGATATAGATCACTTGTATGTTCCTAGAAAACAAGGAGGAAGAGGGCTGAAGCAGTTAGAAGAAGCCTAGGCAGTAGAAATTACAAAACTGCTGCAATATGTAGACAAAAAGGAAAATCCACTACTACGTATTTTTCGAGCGCACCAAAACAGCATCGACTCAGCAGTGTTACAGACAGATAGATGCATGAAGACAGATTACAGACAGAATAAGACAAATAAGGGACAGCACAGTAGAGAATACAAAAGAAAGAGGATGCATTGACACGTAACTTAGAAGAAGAACTGGTGGATAATAAACAGTCATATTGGTGGCTAAAATTTGGAGACATTACGGGAGAAACAGAAAGTACAGTGGTGGCAGCTCAAGAGTAATCAATTAGTACATATTATTTTAAAAATAAAGTTTAGAAGAAGGAAACTGAACACAAATGCCGGTTGTGTAAACAACATAAAAGGAACTGTTGACCACCTAACCTCAGGTTGCCCAATTCTGGCTAAGAATTAGTACATAATGAGACAAGAACAAGTTTGAACAAATTTGCGTTAATCACTATGCAAAGCGCTAAGCATGGAAACGACACACAAACACACACACACACACACATATACAAACCAGTATGTAAAAAAAAGGTCTTACATTGTTGTGGAAACAAGCAGTACACACAGACACAGAAGTTACAGCAAATAGGCCAGATATAATAATTAAATACAAAAAAGAGAAAACATGCACACTGATATAAGCGGCAATACCCGCAGACAGAAACATCATGCAAAAGGAAGCAGAAAAGAAGTTAAATGCAAGAGTTTATGTATAGAGATAAAACGAATGTGGTACACGAAATGTGCGATTATACCGGTAACAACTGGAACCACCGGAATAGTAAAAAAAGGCTTAAGGAAAAATTTGGAAGCCGTAACAGGAAAACATTCAATAGATTCACTACAAAAGACAGTTATACTTGGAACATCACACATAATACGGAAAGTATTGCAGTAGGAAACTTGAAGCCTGAGTGCTGGAGATCACCGTTGGTTCAAGAGAAGTACCAGGGAGAAAAGACCTGTGGCAAGTCACATAATAATAATATACAATCATATTCATAATAACAAAATAGTAATAATGTAGTGATATAGTACTGTATTACTATGAGGAACAGACGTTGAAATATTATTACTATTATTATTCCATAGTTTTTACGATACCGTGGTGCCATTATCTGTCTAGGACAAGATACTGCACGGTGGTTATACACTGGTAGTTAAGAATCTTCAAAGTAATGCAAATGTATTCAGTATAAGAGTCTTTTTAGTTGTGTAAAGGTGTGTAGAAGTAGGTCGAGCTTTTGTAGACTATTCGAGAGAAACACGTGATTATTATTATTATAAATTTATTATTATTATTATTATTATTATTATTATTATTATTATTGCTATAGTTATAAGAGGGTAATCAGTCTAGCCCATTCATTCTCCTATTCAATAGGTACCGGCGGCCATTTCCTCGGGGCTAAAGCAGCCAGGGCGTGATACTTACCATTCACCTTTTATAATGCCAAACTTAAGAATGCATGGAGATATGCCACCCCTTCCAATATTTTATAATGACGTGCACATGAACATTTTTTATTTTACTACTGTTTACTCTAGGTTCTTTCGCATTGTCGAAATAAGCACTATTTCCTTCGTAATATTCGTCTGTCTGTCTGTCTGCTTCTCCGCGTGTAACAGCGCGACTCACACTAACGGATTTTCGTGAAATTTTATATTTGCGACTTATATTGAGAATTTATCGAGACAACCCAAATTTGGTTAAAATCGGATAAAAAATATAGTACACTTCAAATGAAGAACAAAGTACATTTTATCGTTGCCTGTGTCATTCAGTCGTTATAAAAGCGGTTACTGCGACTGAAACGGTGTCATGCTGTTAGTCTGCCCGCCCGTCTGTCTGTCTCTCTGTCTGTCTTCAGGTGCAGCGTGGCGCCCACTGGACGGATTTATGTGAAATTTGATGTTGGGGACTTACACGTATCAAAATCTGTCAATACAACTCACATTTTATTAATATCTGGTAAAAAATATCGGGTACTTTATATGAATACCTAAGTATATTGTAGTGTTTTCAGCCGCATTAAAACGCCTTGGAAGCGCTCTTTTCTTTGAAATTGTATAAGGCTGTTGGGATAGGCGAATTCACCACAGTGTTCCCCAAGGTTCAATCCTAGGACCTCTGCTTTTTATAATATACTTGAATGATTTACCATATGGATTACATCAAGCAGCTAAACCAGTAATATGTGCTGATGATAATAGTGTTCTGTTAACGGCTAAAAATGATGAAGAGTTAAAAACCAAAATTAACTGTACGTTAGATTATATTACAGAATCACCAGAACGAAGCCTTGCAAATTATATACAAAATAATAATAATAATAATGGGAACAAACAATACAAAATTTTTAGGACTATAACTTGACAAAAATACGAGCTGGAAGAACCATGTTCAAAAAATTATACCCAAATTAAGCAGTGTTTGTTATCTGGTTAGAAGAATGTATCCATGTTGCAATTTAAATACTCTTAAAATAATCTACTTCGCTTACTTTCATACTGTTATGGAATATGGTATCTCATTCTGGGGAGTTTCAGTAGAAAGTAAAAGAATTTTCCAACAACAAAAAAGAATAATTCGATTTATGACAGGATCTACCTCAAGGATTTCATGTAGAACATTGTTCCAGAAATTGGAAATATTGACTCTGACTTCTCAATACATACTCTCCTCTATGAGATTCCTCTCGTAAAATTTGGAGATTTTCACATTTAATATCTCAGTACCCATAATATAAATACGAGTACTAGACTCAAATTAAAACTGCATAAACCAACCGCGAGACTTGCAGTGTACCAGAGGATTGCCTATTATAATAGCATAAATATTTATAACAAACTCCTAGATTATCTTGCTGAATTAGTATCAAATAAGAAACGCTTCCTATTACAACTAAAAAAATATCTAACTGATAAGCCCTTTTACTCAGTAGAAGAATTTTTGAATGCATAAGAGACCTATGACGAGTGGTCCAATGTGGCAATGCTTCTTATAAGTGTTGCATTGATTTTTTTTAGATTATATAATTCATGGAAGTATGTATCTATGCATACTGTAATATTTTAAATTTTAATATTTTAATTTTATGTGTATACGTTTTATTTTGTGTATATCTGTTACTGTTCGTCAAATCTTGAAGACATGTTTCATATCCGAAGCCTAATGGCTTATAGGGATTGATGAAATGAAATGCCATGTATGTATGTATGTATGTATGTATGTATGTACGTACGTATGTTACGTTATACGAATATTGCCCATCTTGTTGCTATAAATTACCAGGCAGGGATTACGACTCACAATCAATAATCGTGACCTATTTTTCCACAGTACAGGTAGTTCTCCTTTCTTCAGACAGAATTAACAGTACGAATATGTTAACCCCGCAGGTCATAAATGATAACAGTATAACAAGTAATGGGTTTTCAAAATATGTATATTGCAGGTTAGAATAGTTCTTCCTTTTTATGTGCTACTAAATACTTATCGATACAATATTTTTTTTTTTCAGAGGATACACTCATTATGGTACCCCCATCTAAAAGTGCGAGAATATCCATAAACGACTCACCACAGTCTGAACAAGATGAGAACAGCGTTAAAAGAATCCGTCGCCTCTCAGTATCATCGCGTAAGATGAAGAAGGTTGGGTCTTGTACACCAGAAAGAGTTCCTTTGTCTTTATTTCTGCAGTACCCTCTGTCGTGGTCAGATGATAATGTAAGTAGTGAGGCTTCGTTTGGCCGTACATTACTGCATACAGCTGCAACTGAAGGGAACCTGGAGACCGTTAAAACTCTGCTTGTGAACCCCAAGACTGACATCAATGTTGTCGACGGCGACGGTTGGACCAGTCTACATATGGCTGTGAAAGGTGTGCACTTAGAAGTAGTACGAACACTCATAGCCGACCACAGGATTAATGTAAACGCTGGGGGAGGATATATCGGATGTACACCGTTACATCTGGCTGCAATGGGAGGTAATCACGAGGTCCTCGGAATGCTTCTGCTGCACAGTAAGATTAATGTGAACGCAACGGACAAAAATGGTAGTACTGCTTTCCACATTTTAACGAAGGAATCCTGTAAACATCATGGGTTCGAAAAGAAATATGTGCAGTGCATAAAATCATTGATGGACAAGGCGGACCTCAAAGTGAACAAACCTGACATGTATGGACATACAGCTCTGAGTCACGCCGTAAATGACGGGTGTAAAGCTACAATTAGGACCATACTGCAGCATCACGGGAAACATTGTTTGAACCTGGAAACTTCAGGTGCTAATGAAATGAAAACTGTACGTGAAAAAATCCTCTGCTTGTATCCAGAATTTAGAACAATCCTACCACCACCTTTATTAGAGGACCTGAATTCGCCAAACCCTCAGACTCGACTGCTTGCTGCAATCCAACATGACTGCGTGAAAACCTTTCGGGATGCACTGCAGAAGACGCCGGTGAACATCGACTATTGGTATGATGAACCATACTATTGTACCTGTCTGGAAATGGCTTGCACTTTAGAGGGGAGACAGGAGTTTGCCCGAATCTTGATCGAAGCTGGCGCCAATGTGAACACAGTGAACCCCGTTTCAGATGTACCGCTTCTTCACATGGTCGCCAAAAGAGGGAATTTAGATCAGTTAAACGTGTTGCTGAGTACGGACCGTGTAGACCTAAACATCAAAGACTGTTGCCAGAGGACAGCACTGCACTGTCTTGCTCGTCTTAGCCTGTCCCGTCAGGAGGAATATCAGGTACTTCTGCAAAGTTCGGTTCTTCTTTTGGAAGGTGATTTTTCTGTCCGCAAGAGGCTCGACTTAGATGCAACTGACGAATGGGGCAACACGGCTTTGCATGTAGCAGCACGGTATGGCAACAGTGAGATGGTGGATATTTTGTTGAGGAATGGCGCAGACATCAATCTAATGGATGGTTGTGGTGAAACTGCATTGCACATTGCTGCTAGAGACGGGAACCAAGATACAGTGGTCATGCTGATGAAACATGGTGCAGACTTGATGTTCACCAAGTTTAGACAGCCACCGTTATCGCAGATTGATAGATTTACGCTGAGAAGATTCTTTGACGAGTGTTTGGAGACGAACGACAAAACGCCACACCACCAGGATTTCAGACTGACTTTCAATTACAATTTTCTGACACCAAAGGGCTATAATAGATGTAAGAAAGAGATGGCTGAGATGCCTATGCTCATATATATGAGCCAAGATAGAAGGTTACGCCATATGTTGAAGCATCCTGTAATCACCAGTTTTTTGTATCTGAAATGGAATTATGCCCGCTCGTTTTTCTACATAAATCTACTATTTTATGTTACCTTCCTTTGCTTCCTCACGACACATGTAATTTTAACAGATTATTCTAGTGTAAAAAATTGTTCTGACCCAGTTAATAACCTGAAATGTGATCAAGTGTCCTGTGTTATTCATGTCTGTTCTGGGTACAACGACGCCTGGCCAGAAAACTGTACCAGTACTCCGGAGTGCAAGAATAAAACTTTACATTGTAATCGAAGAAATGGCAAAGAAAATGAAAATCCAGAAAAAGAAATAAAGGGCTTCGAGAATATCACTATGAAGCGTTGCATAAATTTGGAAGGAAATGCTACAGCCTTAAACAACACATGTACTTTTGAAAATTCAAAGAGCAATACATTTTTAAAGACACCTAACAACGAATCTGGAGCCAGGGTGAATATGCAGTCAGAAAACGCAACGTTTCACAGCAATATATTCAAGCCAGATACAAATGAAACTGCGACACAGTCTAAGAATGCTGAAGAAACAACTTTGGAACTGGGAATTAGAATGGGACTTACGGTTATGGTTGCCATGTTTGCAATGCGAGAGCTTACACAGTTTCTGTCAGTAACTAAGCAGTATCTCCGGAGAACTAGCACGTTTCTTCGTATTTCTATCATAATACTGGCCACCATCCTGTGTGTGCGGCAGTTTGACAAAGGAATGAAACATCACTGTGCGTCCATTGCCGTGCTGCTGGCTTGGTTTGAGTTTCTCTTACGGATTGGCTGTATTCCGGACTGCTCTATCCTGATGCAGATGCTGCAGACAGTGTCCCTCACGTTTGTGAAGTTCATGTCATTTTATTCGCCATTGATAATAGCGTTCAGCCTGTGTGTTTTCACAATGTTTCGCAGATCTTGCGCTCCAATTTTCTATCAAAATGTGTGGGTGACCGTGATGAAGTCAGTGTTAATGATGATTGGTGAGTATGAGGCATCCGACATGGATTTTGATCTGCTGCCAGTGACAAGCCATGTGATTCTAGTAATATTCATACTGTTGATAGGTGTCATACTGTTGAACTTACTGAGTGGGCTGGCTGTAAGTGACACACAAGCCATAAAGAACGACGCTGAAACGTTGAGTTTAATTGCAAGAGTGCGCCTCATCTCCAACATCGAGAATCTGGTATGTGGGGCCGCTCACAGTAAGTGGATATTCCCTAGACTCATAACGATAATAACACCAAATCTGTGTTCCGTCTTCAAGAGTTACCCAAATAAGCAAGTGCATGTGTTTCCCAACAGAAGGAAAGGAAACATTTACTTGGACGAAAATGAACCAAGGATGAACACAGCCATGTCCAGGGATATAATCAACGCTGCCCTGAAGCAAATTTCCAAGAGGAATGGATTAGCGTCTAGAGGAAGCGACAGTGTTCAAGAGACTGTAATTCGAGCTTGGGGGAGTGAGAATGGCTCTCTCGTATCGAGGAGGATAAAAGATTTGTGTGAACAGCAAGAAATTCTGACAACCCAAGTAGGGGCGCTAAAAGAAATATACGAATACAGGTTGACTAAAGTGGAACAAGAGGTAAAAAATGTGACGGCGAAAGTGGTCAGCGAGGTTGGGGTGAAGTACAGTTTGTTAAATGAAAATCAAGAAAAGTTGTGGAAAGAATTCTTGGAAAAAGGAATAGAGATGCGTGAGGTCTTAG
>Ga0209629_10004887_pt1 | contig 10033 bp, 4 predicted proteins | sample TergutCu122P5_FD_187286 | JGI IMG/M metagenome (GOLD analysis project Ga0209629, IMG submission 187286) | Cubitermes ugandensis P5 segment gut microbial communities from Kakamega Forest, Kenya - Cu122 P5 (SPAdes) (version 2) | ecosystem: Host-associated > Arthropoda: Insects > Digestive system >... | reverse complement strand
AAAAATTCCACATTCATCCATGGAGATGGAGTGCCTATACATGTTACCGTTTGTATGGGTGCAACAATTACTGGACTCATTTTCTTGTCTGAAGCCATAAATTCACATACTCTAACAACACTTCTTGAACACCTGTGTAACTATGAGAGAATCTGTGCCCTTTTACAGCAAGACAGTTCAACAGCTCACATAACAGCAAATTCTACACACTGTTTACAAGGTGCTTTTAGTGACAGCATAATGAGTCAGGGATTGTGGCGCCCTCATTCAAAATGAATAGTAATAATGCTTGCACTAAAGACAGTCTGAAAGAAAGCAATGAGAATGTAATGTTTTCACATCAACAGCAGAACTTTGACAAAAAATGAACTAGTTTGTTAGATTTGATACCTCTCTGCAAGCAAAAGGAAACCATGTCCAATACCATCTTTAAATAAGATGTGTAAAAAAGGCAATAGTAAATTCAATGTGTTGAATTAAAACCCAATGGACCCTGACTCATTCCAAGGTGGAACAGTTGTCATAACTGCACTGCCTGCCAACAAGCAAAAAGACACAGTGTCGAGTGATGTACGATGTCATTTCTTTGTATAAGCATGCATACCATGTGTATTTCAATCACATGCACTAAACACCTGACACCTCACCTCGGAGTGACTGCTGTGTCAGCATCATGTTGGGTGGCAAACCTGTTGATGACCCACGGCCTGGTTGTGGAGCCATCATCAATGGAGGAGGGTGGTGAACATTCTGACCTCTTGAGGGTGGAGGTTGCTAGAGCAGAAGAAATAACTAGTGTGTTACAAAATCATTGTAAATTCTGTAGGCTGTCACAGACACAATATCACTCTCTGACACATATACCTTCTCATGTCCTCTTTAACATCACACCACTAGAACCCAGTCCAAATTTGTACCATTTAAATTACCTACTCTCCCCATTACCAACATGGTAGCAACAAAGCTTTCTAAATGGGAGTAACTCTGGCACCATGTAGTTATTAAGTGACATGCACTGCCATATTGTACTGGAACATACACAATACAGCTAGTAAAGCACTATGCTGTTGTAATGGTACATGTATGCAATCCAGCTTCCCATACATTGCACTACTAACAGCTCATGTGCAGTCCAGCCTGCCATAAATTGCACTAATGTAATGGAACATGTGAGGTGCAGCTCACCATGCAGTGCACTCTTATAATACATCGCACACGTGCACATTCAGCTACCCCATTGTAATGGAACATGTACACAGCACTGCCTCCCCAACAATGTACTATTATAATGGTGCATGCGCACAACGCAGCTGGCCAAGCAGTGCACTATTGTAATAGCACATGTGCAGTACCATTTGCCATCCACATCAGCAACAGCCCGTGCAGTCCAGAATTAATGACAGCATGACTGTGAGTGAGGTGGTTGGGGGGATAGTAAAGGTATATGATGTGGAAAAAGATCCTGAAAAATGTGCCAACTTTTCTTATAACAACTCTTTCTGCAGTATGAAGAACAAATAACACCTATGTGAAATTTACATTTAGTTTTCAGTTTTTATCTGGTGGTGGTAATTAACCCTTTGGCACTGGAATTAACTGCATGTAGTAGTCTGCAAAAGATGAGAATTACAACTGTGACTGCATGACAGCAAATACAGTTACACAACTTTAGCATTTTGAGCATCCCACTGCACATTACATAAGTGTAACATTCAGTGCCAAAGGTTTATTAGACCACATCAATAACAATTTGTTTTTTATTATGCCTCTCTGTCTCTCACAAGTTGCAAAACTCCTGCTCTCCTGAAAGCAGTGCTCACTTTATCAGCATGCTTTGTCAACTGCTCTATCAATTTTGCTTTTCAAAGCCTGTAACTTTTGCACGTGTCATCAAGGAACATAATTAAGCAGAGCCATTGTCATGCATTTTTCTCAGAATTTAAAGTGAAATTCTTAACAGACATGTTAAATTTTTGGATTTAAGTCAATTAAATCTCGGATCTAGTGCCTTCTTGTATCGTTACTTTCCCGGTTAACACAGGAGTTACACAGTGGCCACAGGTAATTAAAACATAATTGACTAGTAAACTAACTAGTAAATTCTCTCCTCAGTATACTGGGTTATAACTATGTAGAATTTAGGAATCATGTCACTGAGCTTGCTTGCACAGGACCAACCAGTCCAACGGTATGTCAAAGCTAGACATGTAATGCATACCTAAAACAACCTTACAAATTATGTATGAATCATTCATTAAAAGGTTAATTACAAATGCAGTGCTGATGCAAAATTCTAAGATTGCATCAGAATGTTAGCAAGTAGCACAGATCTATTCAAACTTGGCAAGGAATTAAGACACTAAATTGATGAATAATTAATTTATAATTTAAGGCAGTGTACATCAACAGATTAAAGGATTTAACCATCTACTACTTGAAGCCCCCAAAGCACTGTTTTCTGCCTATTTCCTAACCCTGTTGCAATGGATTAACAACCCACCTGAGTAGTTCTCAAAGACTGACTTAAATTTGGGGCTTTAAAAAAACCACACAAAGTTTTATAAAACACTGAAAACTTAATGATTTACAGGATGAAATACAGCAAAACAAAGCACACATGACATGCAAGACTTGAGGCTTTCAGAGTGTTGTGGACCACTTGCCCTTGAAGTTGAATGCAATACAATCCTTCTAAACATGAGAAACCACTCACTCAGTGACAGCATCACATTCCAGAAGCCTTGAATCCTTAAGGTTGAGAATATCTTGATCTTTAAAAAAAATCACCTAACAACACAGTCACATTCGAGAAGACTAGAATCCTCAAAGTACACATATCCTCCATCTTAATAAGAACACCACCCAACAACAGTGTCAAATCCTAGACAATTAGAATCCTCAAAACAAACGTGCCCTCAATAACATTTACACTAAACATCCAGCTGTGATAATACATGAAGTATATTGAAATAATCCATCAGTCACAATGAAACCATTTTTGTCATTATCAGAGATTTAGTGTACTTTATGACATGTTTCCACCAACTTGGATATTGTCAGGCAATACACACTCTATGAAATACCTGGGAGGAAATTATCAACATAAAGTGCTCTATAAAGATATGAGAACTCATTTTTACATAAATAAGTAGTAATATATAAGGTCATGTTATAGAAATAAATCTTGAAGCAGGAAATATTGCAGCTGTTTGGAGTTATCACTTCAAGGTTATATTATGTGAGGTGCTCAATTATGGTGTATAATATTACTTTTTGGAGAATCTGTAAGGCAGAGTTATGGGTTTAAAATGTCTTGTCTTGATGAAGGAATTATTATTGTAGAATATTTGATCAGTTATGTAATATGTAGGTTATAAGCTTCTTATACAGTGAACTGGTTTTTTACAATCTCTGGAAATTTACATTAGTAATTTTATGGTGGTCTAGTTTTGAAGATATAAAATGCAGTTTTTTGATGAGATGATGAAGATTTTATTTGTATTATGTAGGAAATTGCTGGTATTTGGTACATGTTAGTAAGAATGCGTCCCACGTTTCCTTCCATACCACTGGAGTCAAGCTCCCACCCTTATTCTAGCTTGTGTGTCATCCCATGTCACTTCATTCTTAGTGCCAACATCCAAAGTCATGTGGCATACCCTTATGATCTAGAAGGGCATTTACCTCAACGGTTCTTCTACTCTCCAGACCATAAAAAAAAGCAGAAGAAGAAAAGAAATTATCCACAAACAATATATGACCAATACCTTCCACTCTTTGGTACGATGTTTCATGGTTGTGTGTGTTGATGCCATTTTGTTACAATATGGGACTCACTACCAAAATAAACTTTTGTCATTTGTGTACCACGTCATGTCAAAAAGAAATGCATATTAAAATGCGAAAATATTTATGCTTCTCAAGTATACAGTGTCTAAAACTTACCCATTGTCTGAATTTCAGAATAATTCCATTCACTGCCAAATGCACTAACAGACTGTCAAATTTAGCAAACAGATCATCCAGTGTGCCAAAAAGCTCAGCTTCCATAGCCTGACAGGATTCATCAGTCACCTCACTTTTTTGGTAGTTTCAGAGAAATTTCAGAAGCACAATATATGGAAGTATCAAACACATTTATGGTGTTGTCGCAAAACCGTGTGTGGAATCACCACATGGTAAATCTGCCTGATGTTTTCAACCAGTAACAATGTTCAAATGTATTACATGTGGAACACAACTTGCTGCAAGTAAATTTTGAGTTGACAACAGCGCACTGTTGCTGGGTCACACACAGACCCAGCCTTCAATGCTATGCTGCTATATTGGCCTGATGTGAAGAAAAAGACTTTCCAGACATCTACCCTACCAAATAACATTATCAGCAGCATGTCCAGAAGCAAAATGACTATTGCAGCAACTACAGTAAGGGATGAACAACAGACGCTGAGTAGTGGGGACTGCTTGATTGCAGTCATTTGCATTGTGGCAGCAATGCAACATCCATGCACCATGACAATGCATCACTCTGCTGTGTGAAACTAATGTGCATAAATTACTTCGCACATTCACCTATTTAGACTGACAGCATAATTTCAACACTGTATTTTGGGAACAGACTGAACAAATGGAAGGTGGGCAAAAGCGCTTAAGACTATTAGACAGAAACCATAATAAATGGGTGAAAAAGTTGTTTTGTCATAAACTTTATGTACCTCTTCAGTCAAGAATTTTCTTACACTGGGACAGTGTATGTTAACCCGATGTCTTTGGAGAGGAAACTTTTAACCAAGGATATCGTAAGCAAGTTTCACTGCACCTGCACAAGAACTTCTTGCTACACTGGCAGACTGTACTTAAAGGCTATGTTCTTTCTGTATGCTTGCTCCAACTCTGACCATGAAATAACTACATGGTGCAATCCTTTTTTAGACGCTACCATTTGCTCAGTTAATCAACAAATTACCTGCCATTTATGGAACCTAAGGCCTGATTAATGTGCTCTGCATATCACCGTGGTCCCCCACCCACAGCCACATGTATCAAGTCCACACACTCCCATCCCACTTCCAACTACTATTTTAAAATCATCATTTCATCTATGCCTATGTCTTCAGAGCAGCCTTCTCTTTAGGTTTTCTTAAAATCATTCCGTAAGCATTTATAACCATGAAATAATGGAAAACAACAATTTTCCTTATGAAAAAAGCCTCAAACTTCAAACTTCATTTTGCTTAAATGGGGTTGCAAGAGACTTTGTACCAATATCCACTGCAGCAGATGCAATGAATTGCACCCCTAAGTTCTCCCAAAACCTCAATATGAAAATTTGGAAACCTGGGACCCTTTTTTTTCTTTCTTCTTCTTTTCTTTCTTCTCTCCATGAGCTTGGTGATTGCAGAGATTGGATATGTCTCCGTTTTGTGACAAAAGAATGTTGTGCTTTGGTATCTTCCATAAAAATTTGAAAGATTGCCAATTCTGGTAAAAAGGAGCAAAGATACTGCAGCTATGGCAAATGCAGCAAGTTTTTCTTAATATGTGCAAACATTTTCACTGAATATGAATGGCAAATGAAAAGATGCAGTAGTTTATGAGAACCACATAATTTTATAAATTACCCTCTAAACACCTGTTACTGACACTGTACGAAAATAAAGCTTCAGAAGTTCTGGGAAGAACCACTGATGGCTAGTTATCTTTATTCAGAAGCCAAGATAGAGTAGTTTGTATAGTGACTTGGATATGGGCTGGATAATTTGGGGTTTAATTCCTAGCAAGGGCAAAGGACTTTTCTCTTCCCAAAACATGCCTATTTAGGGTCTTGGGCACACCCAACTTCCTATTCAATGGGCACTGGAGTTCTTCTGTTTGGGTAAAGCAGTTGTGATGTAAAGTTGACCACTCACCTCCATCTACTGCAGAGGTTAAAAATGAGTGGAGCTATACTTCTAATCCCTCTATATGCCTTTATGACCTTTATCTTCATGTTCCTTCATTGTTACATTAAGGCTAACTTTGTTATGCACACATAAGTGAAAGGCCAATGCTTGCTAGTATGTCATTAGGTATGCTATGAAATAATTATAAACAGAATAACAAAATAGAAGTAATGGAAAGTAATTAACGAGCCTGAAATCTCACAATAAGCCAGTATTTCAGTGTTTTCACCAAAAACTTTCTCTATACAGCAGCACCACTTGGTCCTTATTGGTATTTTTCACATTATGTATCTCAGATTAACTGTGGCCTTTTTGCTACAAGTTTTCAAGCTACTGATTTTAGGTAAATTTAATCACATTCCTTTGTAATAACTTCCCATTATTAGTAAATCAGTCAAAGTATAATTATTAATTCACTTCTGAACAAATTTCCAATAAAAAGAATGTAAAGTAATATAGATGAACCAACTAGATGCAACAATGATTTATTGTTGCATCTAGTTGGTTCATCTATATTACTTTACCTAATTGATGATGCACAGTCAAACAAAAATCAAACAGAATGTCACACAGAAACTCAAAGTGATAAGTGTTTCTATATTTCTAGCTGTCAGAATATAAAAAATTTTCTATTTGTACTCAAATGCCATACAACATTCCACATGCTAACCTCCATGGTTCACTATTTAACACTACAAAGGAATAGATAAACGCAGATTTTACACAGCTGTCACATTCTTTTGCATATGAGCCTGACAAGGAAGAAAACAACCCCTCAATAAAACTTGTACATTTATCAAAATGTACCATAACAATTCTAGATCCTACACAAAGTGATATGCATGACCCTGATCTTGGTATTTTTGAAAGTATGAAATTAAGAACTGTGGCTGAAAGCTGTAACGGCCTCCAGCGCCATGACGTAATTTATAACACTACTTTCTGCCAAGGTCCAAAAATTATTCCTTTGTGACACTCATAACAAGACTTACCCCTCGTAACAGTGGAGGGATAATGTTGGGGATTGGCTGTTTGCTGTGGTTTGTCCTCACAAGTGGAGGAGGTGGCTGCTGCTGAGGTGGGGGAGGCAGCTTGCCAGCGGGCGGCACCTTTGAGGTAGGCTGTTGGCTAGGAGGTACCACTGCAATATTCTCCTTCATCTGTTGTGACTGGCGCAGCTTCTTGAGCAATACAAGCTTCATCTCCTCATTACGCAGCTCTTCACGAAGCTTACGTAGCCCCCGTTCACGCTCCGCAAGCTCTGCTGGTGACAGCTCCTGCACAGATCATTCCACAGATGGGTATTCCAATAAAATTTACTACAAATGCCATGAGGCAGAAACTAACAGTCATGGACAGAGGTCCACAAATGTTCCAAAAATCTAAGAGATACTTAAAATTCTAAATGCCAGAAGGGTGACAAAAAGCAATTTGATATTGAGGACCCATAAACACCACACAAAATTTAGTTACTTGGGCTGCCTGGCATCTAGGATTTATGCATCCCTGATCACTCAGCTACTCAAATAATTTCTAATTTTTTATGGGACGTTCAATGCCATGTTGACAGGAGCCCACAATATGCTACAAAATTGTAAGATATAATGCAAAGGGTTGGGGCAGTAAATATGACATCTTCTTTGACAAGGTTCACCAACCGATTCCATGCAGCATTCTTGTAACACTGAGTCGCCCACCTAATCAACGACCTGCTTGCTCGCATAGAGCCTGAAGTGTCAACATGCTGTTCACAGCAGCCCCCCACTGAACCCTAACCAAGGAAAATGAATCCATTCCACATCCTGACACCCTGCTTCCCAAAGAATCATTTTAATCTTTTTCTCCCTGCTACAGCTAGGTTTTCCAAGTGGTCTCTCACACTTCAACATTTTTGTACATCCTCCATCTTCCAAGTAACTGCTAGTCACAAAAACTGCATATCCCTTTCTCTTTTCCAACTTCAGCTAAATGTTCTGAGCAAGGTTATGTACAATTGTTAACTGTCAAATGAATGTCATCCCAGTTAGGTCCACAAATTTTCCTGAGCACCACGTTTATTCCATCACTTTTTGAAACCACACATGATAAAAAGCTTGCTTTTATTATGTTAGTCCTTTCCCTGTCTTGTAATTTCCAGCCTTACTTCTAACAGATACAAATTAATTTCACACTTGTCTGTCACTTCACTCACCTTAATCGGGGGCAGCGGTGGCATTTCACCCTCATCTGTGTCACTGTCATAGCCATTGGTTGCAAACCCATTTATCCGAGGTTCTTCATCAGACAATACAATGATGTCAGGACTCTCAGCATAGTTACGTTCTGTTCGGGGCCTTAAGTTGCGTCGTGGGTAGCGATCGTCAAACTCCTTTATGCTGCGAGGAATCAGGCCTCGAGGAATTGTGTCACCAGCAACCATGATGTCCTCTGGAATCGGCCTGTGTGGACGAGAGAGATCCTGTGGCACCTCACTGGTACCCACCATATTCCTGATGACTGCTGACGGCTGAACATCTCTGTCTCGCCTGCACACCATGACACCATCATAACCAGGAGTATCTCACACAAACACGTGACAAGACTCTGCACTACACTGTCACAGGTTTCAAAAGTTTGGTAGAATTTAACAAGCGAAGATGAAATGTAAGAGTTAGATGGGAACCAAACACTAATTTGTTTTATAACATGCAGGTGTTTGCACAAAAAACCATACTACCTGCCAATGAAGATTTCAAACCATTACTTTTAGATTTACCAAAAGATGCTGGTATCTGCCACTGCATGTTTCTTCCAGTACTATCCAGGGTCAAATGTTTTTAATTCAAACTGACAATCAATGGAAAATCAACAAACTAATGTTCAACAGGCAGTAAGTACCTCTTAACAAACTAAGTCACTCAGTTACCTAAAAAAAAACCATTTGTTGTATACAACCTGAACATTTATTACTGTGTTCAGAAAAACCCATGACTGGCCATGACCCTGAGTCACTTGCAACCAGTCCAGACCCTAACATGCAATTTTTTATGATGCATTTCAGTATCATTTTCCCATTCATGCCTAGGCGTCAGACATGGTTTGTTCGTTTCAAATACTTTAACTAAATTTCAGTACTCACTTTTCTACTCTAAAATACGTATGAAATATGTGTTGAATTCATCTTTTTTGATATGACCACCCTCATATAATAGGGAAAAACTGCACAGACACTATACTGAGGTGAAAATGCTGGAATCATTACTGTAGGTGGGTTGACAAAACAGTGGATACTTTGTAAAAGGAATTACAAAATAATGTGTGTTCACAACTATGCTGTGTTGTTCTTGTTTACGATATGTGGTCCAACACATAAGTAACAATGTTTCAAAGAAACATACTGCCTCCACTATCAGAAATATTCTTCAGTCTCCTGCTACTCAACCAGAAATGTTTTTAGTGCCAGTCCATATATGGGCCCAGCCTACTCCAAGATTTTCAACAGGACCCACAGAACATTATATTTGAATGGAGAGGAACTGGAATTTGGTGAATGCTGTAAAAAAGTAATTGTATTTAACCATGCTCTGCAACAACTTTATTAGACATGCTACATCACTGTCCAAATATGACCAAAATAAACGAAAGCACCACATCTGGACATCAAGGGTGAACAAGAAAAATAATACGGAAATTCTGACCCAACTATAGGTTTAATATTTCATAGCGACACCAAGAATATCAATAATTAGGGACATACTGTAAAAATATGAAGTACTGACTAACAAAAAAATGTATTTACAAATTACCACATGCTCATATTAACATATGGAATAAAGACATGGACGAAACACCACAAACATCTGTACAATGAGAAACACTAAAAAGTGTGGAAGGAAAAACCAAAAGAGAAAAATTTTTGAGGTTCTCACAGTACAATTTGGTGGACAGGTCCCTGTTGTTTTGGAGGAACATACTGCCTGCATATTTTACCATCAGATGACAGAAGGAGGTTCCTCTGCAACACTCGCATTGAGCTGCAAACTACAGGGTGTAAAAATACTGTGTGTGTGTGTGTGTGTGTGTGTGTGTGTGTGTGTGTGTGTGTGTGTGTG
>Ga0209629_10004886_pt1 | contig 10036 bp, 5 predicted proteins | sample TergutCu122P5_FD_187286 | JGI IMG/M metagenome (GOLD analysis project Ga0209629, IMG submission 187286) | Cubitermes ugandensis P5 segment gut microbial communities from Kakamega Forest, Kenya - Cu122 P5 (SPAdes) (version 2) | ecosystem: Host-associated > Arthropoda: Insects > Digestive system >... | reverse complement strand
TTTTCGCCGTATAAATGTCTTCACTGTACCGTTACAATGTAGTGGCATCAAATATGGTATGCTATGTGTTGAATTTCTAGTGTCACTTATGCTATCAACTGCTAAGATTGCATAGTGGTGTTAGTGATAGATGAATGAGTATGGAGCATTAGTGGCATGATACTGACAGGGAAAACCAAAGTCCGTGGAGAAAAAAGAACTCTGCTAGTGTTGCTGTGTCCACCACAGAGCTCTTTGCATGCTGTAGCATCATTTCCTCTTAAAAGGATTAATACCAATTTGCCAGTATTTCATTTACTGAAAGAAAAAGAAATCCTATATACCTTGACAAAATTATGCTCATTATAGTGTATACAAGACATTTTACTACACTGTTTTATAATTATAGCAATGTGTAATGAAATAATTTTACATTGGATGTTAATGAATAAGAAATTTCAAACAATATCGAATTAAAAAACATATAATTTACATAAAAATATATCTACAACAATTGTAAATACTCTTCAAACATTATCACTAGTTTTGTGTATAAATCATTTAGTGACACTCAGGTAACTAGAAAAGTTTCAGACACTAGTAATCTAGCAATGGAATCAGTCAAAAAGTACCTCTTGCAATGTATCTGTCCCCACATTCTGCACATTATTTCTAGCACTGCTTCAACATGTATCTAAGAGTGTAAGGGTCAAAAGTTGGTCCTCTTGAAGTCAGCTGATGCTAAGTAGGAATGTTTTGAGGAAAGATTCAAATGTTCATATGGAGTTTTTTGACACAGTCAGGTCATCACTCCATGTCTCATCATCCATTACATCACAAAGACAGCATTCTGAAGTCACTCAAGCATTGCACAGCATTATGCTAAATTTCTGGGTTGCTGTTGAGTTACAACCCCTTCTGGTGTGTGTAAGTTTGCAGAAACACCTGGAAGTACTGTCCAGTAGTTTCAGCATTATGTATTAATCATGAATCCTCCTCCATCAATGAATGAAGCTCATCTTGGCCACTCCTATTGTTAACTCGGACATGTCTTCATTCTTGCGGACACTCTTCAGCAATCAGAACCAAAGTAATCTGTGCCAGTATCAATCAGTCTGTCCCTTTGTTCTCTTCGATGTGTTGAAAAATATAAGGCAGTGTATGGAACATATGTTGTAGCTAAAGAGGATTAAATGTAAAGTGTCACCTGAAATATCACCTCACCTGATGGCAACAATTCCAATGAAAGCTACGATATCAAATTCACATTTACCTCAATTTAAAAGAAATGGAAATCTGTAGACTGAAAGTGCAGTTTCCCACACAAAGTCTTATCTTAAAATTTCACAAAACTGTACCTTTCTTCAGACACCTTTGAAGAGACACAGAATTACTGAATGTAAATGCTCTCTTGCCTGCCTGGCTTCAGCTCAGAGTGACGTGCCTACACTGTGGTGAGACTTGAGCAGCTCAAGTAGTGTAATGCCATGAGCCACAAAATACAAGAAATTGACATACTGCCATCACCACAGAAAATCCGACAGAATACAATGGGGCGATTCTACCAAATGTGACTGTGACATTGTGATAAGTGGAGTCTGGCAGTGAAAACTGGAAAAAACAATGTACTCTTACTAATACTGACCACCTGTCTGTTTCCTGCCCCAACTGTCTGTAAATGTTAATAAAACAAACACTGTTTTGGGAACACAACTCTTGTTGCAATCCAGTGAATCATTTAAAAGGCTGTGTTTTGCTCCAACTGTAAACCAGTTGTGAAAACAGTATAACAATCATCACTTGGCTCCATTTGCAATGCATAGTCCTTCACACATTTGGCATCTGCACCTGTTATGGGAGTATGGTTTTAATTTTGGCATACCCTACTGCAGAAATAACCTTCAAAAGTCATTCTTTCATGATCCAGCAACTGAATAATGGATGACAGATTGGTTTCACTAGGTTTGTAGAATGCTATGATCTACTGGAAAAGCCTGTGCATTAGCTTTGCATACTAGTGGCAATATGTAATGCCAAAAACATACAAATATATCACAACAATTGATACATTTCACCATTTTTTTAAGTACCTCATGCATACTCATATTATTAAAAACCTTGTAATTATACTGCACAATGTTTATTCATTACATATATTTATTTTATTTCTCCTACATGTTTCAGTATTATATTCACCATCACGGAAAATAGTAACCTTTTATACGTAATTTACAATGTAATTACTATAGAAACCACAGTTAATAGCTACATAACAACATGGTTTTAAGTAAAGGGCACATAAGTTTTCCTTGATAATGGTGAATGTGACATCGAAACATGTAGGAGAATGCAATAAATGTTTCTTATGAATAAATATTGTGCATTTGGTTGGTATAATTAAAAGATGTTTAATAACATTTCACCATGTTCTGCCTATATATTCATGCTGCTGCTTTATCATGAGTAGTGTCATAAAGCCTGGAGCCACACCTGAATTATTCCACACCCAGCCATGTCAGTCTGATAAGCAACTTACTATCTTGATATTACCCTGAGCTTGGGCTTTTGATACCAGAGTACCCCTAGCAATCACTGAGCTGTTAGTGCTGTGAGTCTAAATGCCAAGTTAGCTCAGTTCTTGTATAAGAGTTTCAAATGTTTGGGATTTTCACCTTTCAGGATCCATACTATTCTTTTAAACTTTCCTGGTTCCAATAAATCATGGTGAGACCATGTGGCAAGTTGCCTTCCCCCGTCACACAGATCACTCTAAGCTCAGTCAAGCTTACTTTTATTAAGTGACATCAACTGCTTTCATGCCTTATGGAATCAGACTCTACATCAATTATAATTGATATAGAGTCTAATTTGAAGCATGAAACATGTTGAATAATTATTCAACATGTTTCATGCTTCAAATACATGTTTGTATTGTATTAAACATAAGCTTTCATGCTTTATGTGCTTGGAGGTCACTTTATATTTTTATTATTGGTACTTCGTTAAATTCTTGGAATCCATTTTCAACACACCTGTTTTGTTCCAAGAATGTTAGATGTTAGAATTAATCACTACAATTGAGACTACTGTGTCTTAAAACTTTTCTAGTGACCCGAACAACATGTTACATGAAACAACAGAAAAAGCATAACATGAAAAAATCACAAGTTTTACCACTTTCTTAATGTAGTTAAAAAATGGAAAATGATCAACTGATTGGGAATATTTGTGGTGGTTTGCTTTCACTACCAAAACAGAGTTCAATTTAAACAGTCTCTGTATTTGAGGAACTTCAATGCTCTAAACCAAAATAATCTGTGCTAACTTTTCTTTACAATAAGTGCTCAACACTTACAACAGTACAGGCAGGTCTCATTGTATGTTCTGAAAAAAAAAAAACAGAAATCAAGTATGAAACTCCCATTTTAAAACATATTTCCTAGTAGTTACGGGGCTTGAACTCATCCTGTTTAGTGTATGCCTATACCAATGTTGTATATCCAGACCTGCAGAGAGTATATGTACTGTTTATTTATTTATATATATACACATACATACACATATAAAATGCAATAAAAATGTAAGAGATCCACATCCATAGTTTTTCTTATGGTTCAGGTGTATAGGAATGTGGTACTCTTGCTACATGAACACTTGGGTCCCAGTCTGACACTTCTTACATAAAAGCAAGAATACCATGATCTCAGGGAGGCTTTCATCCTTTCTTTCAGTATTTCATAATAACATATCAGTGATGCTAAAATGTGCTATGTCAGCAATTCATTCACTTTTTAAAAACTGACTTATGTAATTTCTCTTAAATACCAATTTTTTTCCATTAGGATGTAGATCTACATTTCTCACTTCTTTTGGTAAGAAAAGCCACTACTGAAAGAAAGTAAATGAGCTAGGTGACATCACCAACATAATCAGTCCATACACATGGCTGTTGGCATGACAGCGACTTTCTGCTAGCCTCATACAGATGATCTGTGCAGCCACAGATCGTCGGCACCAATCCACATTAAACCAAAAATTATCACGAAATTTTAAGTGGCATAAATTTTCAAGTTCCATTAAAGTAAACTGCGCAAATTAAGTTGTGTAAAATAAGACCTGCCTGTATATGGAACACGAGGCAGCTTAAGAAGGTTGGATAAAGTGTTCAAGTTATCACCATGCTGAAGAATGGTAACAATTTAAATAAAAACTTTACTGTCCTATTAAAATTTAATAACTGCATTTTCAAATGCTATTACCTAAACTATACCAGCAACAACATTAAATGGAATTATGTCTGGTTTGGTTGACAGGATGCATAAATTGGTCCCGCTTTGGATTTGGCAATGTCTGTGGCTTTCTTTGCTGCATCTTTCAAAGTATCCTTCTTTGCTGAACTTATATGATTTGCAACCTCATCAGAAGTTGCATGAGATACAGATGTGTGAGGGAACATGCTAGTCAGGACATGGTTAAACCCTCCCACCATTTGTTGGCAGTTCTTGCGGAATCTGTCAAGACCAAATGCTTGGATGGCTCGTCCAAAACCAAACACTTGCGAATCAATCCAGGCTGATCGCTCAGCAACTGTCCAATTCATGTTTTCTTTGCTTACTTTGTAAATAACTTTCTCAACAATACTCTGAAAAAAGAAAAAATGCAAATGATGAGTCATGGGCCAGGCGGTACTAGCATTCTGTATATTCAAAACAACACTGTACAAAAAATGCTAAGATTTAAAAATAGAACTCAGTTATCATAAAAGATCTTCATAAACCTTGATGATTCAGAGCTGTCAAAATATTTAATCCATTAATGACTGAAATTAACCTGAATTATATATAAACCTTGTTTCTACAGTACAGTATACATGCCCTTTCCAGTACAAAAAAAAAAAAATTACTGCTACAGAGGGAAATTACTGCTGTTCTAAGATGCATACACAACACAGGAATACACTCTGTCAGCAAAATGTAGAACTTTTGAAAGATACACAAGATGGTACATGAAGTAACCACTGGGCCTTAAAAAGGTTAATGTGGTCCAAATTGGCAGGTATCCCTGTCATCAAATATGCTAATGGTCTCAAAGAACATTTTGTTTGAATTATTTAACCATGCATGCACTCAAAGGAACCTACAATCTCAGAATGTTCAGTGTTGCTAACATTACAATTACAAAAGTGAAATCTTTACATAAATCAAGGAAATATATTTGTCCTGTGACAAAATTAACAGTTCTCAATGTTAATAGTTCCTGAAATTCTTACATTTTTATGAGTAAAAAAAAAACTGGACCACATAATGATCCCTACTCCTGACTACACCTTCTTGCTATCAATATCAACCATCATTGTTGAGCCTTTCCTTCTATTGCCACATACACCATCATAGTAACCATGCAGTTTTCTGATTATTTAGTTTCCTCTTATTCAGCTAGTCTTAAGTTTACAATGCTTTATGGAACCACTGAATCTCTGGACACTACCTATGACAAAGAGTATGATTTAAACAGGAGTTATAATATTGACAAGCATCACGCGCTCGCACACACACATGGTAACTGATTCGGGGGGGGATAGAGTACATCATGTTACAGGAATATCTAATTTTGTATTTTTAAAGGCACTACAAATTCTCATTGAAAATAAGGTGTTGACAATATTAAGTGTCCCCTATAATTCTTATAATAAAAGCCAGCAAGATGCACCATTTCTCAACTATTTTGGTAAACAACTCTACATGTTTCGGATGAACTTACAGTCCATCATCAGGAGTCTTAATACTGTATTCACAGCAACTGGTATTTGTCATACTACTTCTGATGACTGTCTGCTAGCGACCTCGCTAGCAAACAGTCAACATAACTAGACAAACATGTACAGTTGTTTACCAAAATAAAGTTGAGAAATAGTGCATCTTGTTGGCTTTTATTATAAGAATATATCACGATGCACGGTCTTCTATGTCAAATGTCCCCTATAATATTATAAAATGTACACACTAATTTTACTGTACTTATTAAACGAAATGCAGAATGCTCAGGACATGAAGCACTCAACACAGTGAGCAGTCAGATAACCAACTATCACAAATTCTTCAGTTCTTTTATAAGATGTCAGTACATTCTAGAAACTCTTAAGCTTCTTCTACTTCACAAGGTTATGGGAATGAGAGAAAAGTATCACTGATGTAGTAAGTACATCAAAAGAAATTGAATGGGAATGTAACTAATGGAAAGCACCAAACATTTGAATTTCAGTGCAAACTGTCATCGTTGTTCAGTCCACTCAAGTATAGGACTGGCATGGCAGATCTGCCTATCACTACATGTATGCAGTTGCACATATATTCACATAGTATTCATCTGTCTGTATTTCAGGCCCAATAAATGATTTATTTTGATAAGGTAATTCTGACACCAGAATGAAAAATTCTGTATTCTGTGCTTCTAAATAACTTACTATGTTTCTTAGGTGACTACACCCCGTGACTAATATTTTTTGAAGAGCTCATCCCCCACCCCTGAGCCTCACCAAAGATGGGACACCCTACACTGCAAAAGTGTCTGTTCCTGAGGATCCTTTGTCAGCTATTTGCTTTTAATGGCATTTAAAATGGAGATGCACATATTGCTCAAACCTGAAGGTTTACAAAAGGTCATGTTTCACACTTTAGCCGCTCAAATAAAAATGTTATATCCATGAACAAATTTCAAAATGTGGCTGGAAGATAGTGAATACTTCTAAGTACTAATTTACATTACTATGTGGCTCCCACGCAGCTCTTTGCAGTTTGTTTTCATGACCCAATTTCTACAGTTGAAGCACACAACTTTGACATGGGACCAACATCACTTAAAAATGACGTGTTGCATACAGGTTATTCACAGGTGTTATTGTATAATAATCTGATATAAATAAACAAGAAATGAAAAGTAAGTTTGAAATTGTGCCTGTGCTTTATTAAGAATCATGCCTAGATGACATACAGGAAAATAGAGGTTCTGCTCCATGCATTCTGAACCTCAGCACTAGAAGATGAAATGCCAAATTCATCACACCTCACTCAGTTTACCCCTAGGTAAACTCCTGATCCCCCACTGGCTGTGAGGCTGGGTGGGCCCCAGAGCCTGTCTAGAAGATGTGATAAGAGAAAAAATTACTACACTACAATTACTGAGCTATCCCAGCACCTGATATAAGTAAATTCACAGTACATACTAAATCTTAATTTTAAATTAATACACTTACCATTACTCTAACATAACCGATATTCCTAGTATATGTGATAAGGACTTTCTCCTTTGGATCTATGATGGATTCCTCCACAATTTTGACAGTGCGAGCGCTAACAAAGCGCTCTCCCCACTTTGGTAGCCTGTTAGTCTTCGTGAGCAGGCGCTTAGTAAATAGCATGTTTCCTCTTACTTCTCGAAATACTGTATCCTCCGACAAAACATGATTGCTGAGGAAAAAGAAAGTCTTAAACTTCAACACTTCTCCTACGCATTCATGACAGAAAAAATAATGCACTAATTCAGTCTACAATGAACACTGTGGTCCTACTTTACTTCCGAGGTCACACGTATTTTTGAGAAACAGATGTCCAATATTCTTCCTTTACACTCGTACAAATGTCTGTTCTCCATTAAGCACTGAAAATAATCCAGTTTCGAAATTTAAGGATGATGTACGTACCTGTGAGGGTTTGGATAACGCTGCCAGAAACCTTGGGCAACTTGATCCCAACTAAAATGGAATACAGACGTACTTTCGTAATATTTAACCATTTCCCAAACTAGTATTCAAAGCACCGATTTTTACAGATCGCTCTGAAACAAAGTGATAATTATTTACAAAGAGCTACTGGTAGGATACGGCAAATCGAACTGCTCGTTTATATTGGAAGATAAACACCTTACTGTCAAAAGCCAAAAAATGCCTTACAACCTTCAAATGAGCATCGTAATGTAAACTTACTTCTGTGACCTGTCGGTTAATATTTAGCTTAACAGTCCAAAGGCGAAACCCCTCCCTCTCTTATCATGTGCGACATACTGCTTTCTCATTAATCCTCTCTAGCAGCCATTTTAATATGCTGCCAGTTGGGCCAAGCAGAAATAAAATATCACGGACCAAAATTTCCCTAATAGTACACTCACTAGCCCGATATTCAGTGACGAAGCTAACCACAGACCTCAGATAGCTCTTTGGTTTGGCATTGCTGCCGAACAAAGCGGTAGCAGTACATCGCACCAGTACGGTAACAGGGTGCCAGATTGGCTTTTATGAAGTCAAATTCCAGAAATATTGCCTTTTTAAAATTTGGTTGGCGTCAAAAAATTCATTTGCCTTTTGGGCTTTTTCGTAGCTTTTTTATATGCTAAAATAATCTGCACGAAAATTACATACCAGACTTTATCTAAATCACTTGCTTTTACGAAAAATGTTTCTTAGTCAGTTACATTTGGTAATATTTCTGCCGCCAAGAGCCTGGGCAAGAAAGCGCCAACCGCTAAGTCGGCCGAACACGGTGGACACGTGACAAGGGGGACCGTCGCTCAAGTCTGTCTCGGACCTGCGAAGTGTTTGAATGAGATCTATGATCATTCTAATCTACTCAGAAGTGTACTTTTTATATGTAATAACGTGTTATGTTGAAATTGTGACACCATCGGGTGTTTTTATAAATCATTTATTATCAACAGCTATGGCCATGTTGTCAAATAAATGAAAATCTTCTTACGATAGCAAACGTAAGCACAGAAGGCAATAGGAAGAAGAATTTGTATAGGTCCAAAAGGCTGCTGATGGATCGGAGGCAGCTTATTGTAAATTGTGCCACTGCAACATTTTATCAAGAATTTGCAACCTCTCAAATCATGAAAAATCGGAGAAACACAAGCGGAGAACTCCGTTACAAATCCAAACACAGCTTAATGTAAGAAGGACTCCTAGGCAAGATATGGATAAAGTTAAGGCAGCAGAACTGCAAACTGCTGTAAGCATGACCTGCCATTGTGTGGTACATGCAGTTGACCACCTGAGTGAAATCATGAAAGCACATGGGCATGGGAGTACACTGGAGCACATAAAGTTACGTAGAAGTAAATGTGCATGCTTAATCAAAAACATTATTTCGCCTGCACTGAAAACTGATCTTATTGATGACCTTCAGAACAAGAAATATGCCATCATTACAGATAAATCTACCGACATTTCAACACAAAAACACTTGTGTACTCGTATGTTAATTCGATTTTTAAGTGATAGGAGAAAGGAAATTGTAACTGGATTTATAAGTTTAATTCTGATGCATGAGGCTACAGGAGAAAAAATGTTCCATTTGACTGATGAGGAAAGATGTAGCCAGAGTCTTGCCAATTGCGTTGGTTTTGCAACAGATGGTGCATCAAACGTGGTTGGGTGCAACAACTCTGTGTGGTCTAGACTAAAAGCTCTGTCTCCTTTCTGTGTGCAACTCAAATGTATCTTTCATTCACTGGCCATGTGCGTTCAATATGCAGTGTCCAAGCTGCCATCAAATATTGTATTTTTACTGTCAGAAATACTCATTTGGTTTCATCGTAGCGAATTAAGATGAGAAGCCTGCAAAGAATTGTTTTGAGTGATGAACACAGCTTAAAAATTTGAGCCAAACTGAACTGCCTCCCTTCTCTTTAAAAACCTTCTTTTACGTGGTGGCTTGTGCATGGAAAGGTTATGTTTAATATTTTGATGAACTGGGAAGAGCTAAAGGCTTATTTCACTTCTGCTGAACTAGCCCAATCACAGTTTGATACCAAATTCAGAGCAAGACTTTTAAAGGAAATATTGTCAGACAACAAAAATTACTTGTTTTTTTAGTTTGCAACACCTGTTGTGCAGGAATTTGAAAGACTGAACAGCCTTTTTCAGCAAACCAAAGCTGATACTCATGAATTGTACCAACAAATATTCTTACATCAGAAGAGTCTTCAGAACAGACTGTATGATGCCAAAAGACAGAAAAAAATATTCATCAAGTTGATTTTGGTGTCAAATTCTTAACAGCAT
>Ga0209629_10004884_pt1 | contig 10037 bp, 5 predicted proteins | sample TergutCu122P5_FD_187286 | JGI IMG/M metagenome (GOLD analysis project Ga0209629, IMG submission 187286) | Cubitermes ugandensis P5 segment gut microbial communities from Kakamega Forest, Kenya - Cu122 P5 (SPAdes) (version 2) | ecosystem: Host-associated > Arthropoda: Insects > Digestive system >... | reverse complement strand
CGTGTAATTAAGGTTCGTACTTAAATTGCAATTCTAATACTTGTCTTGTAATTAATGTTTCGTTCTTAATATACTTCAATAAATATTGTTGTGTTTGACGTACATACCCACTTACCTATATACTTGTTCATATAAATGTCTAATTTTGTTAACTAAAAAGAACAAAGTATATGGCATTTTGCTTGGACTCACAGTTAATATAAAATCTAGAAGTTTTTTTAATGATGTCAATTCTTTGTTGTGTGTGAGGATCTCAAGTGAACCAAACCGAAACCAAGATGGTGCCAAACGAAGCACAACTGCCGCTTTCTCAGTCTTCGGATATCCATTGTAGAACTGGTCCCTCACTACTGGATCATCACTTGCGACAATAGCTGTAGCTCGCGATGTCGGGATGCCTTGCAAAACAGCAGCAGTAATGAGAATAGTCAGTTGTGATTATTATTAAAGTCAAGTTGCATACAATACATTAACTAAACGATATGTGTGAATTTATATACCGTGGTAGTAAGTGGATACTAGATAGGTGGGAGGGTAGTCAAAAACACAACTCATATGATATATAAAAGATGTATATTCTTAAGAGTTAAATAAAACAACATGTTTCGGCCGTATATGGCCATCATCAGGTTTTATGTCAATTAAGATATTTCACTATATATATAGTGAAAATGTATATATATATATATAGTGAAATCTTAATTGACATAAAACCTGATGATGGCCATATATGGCCGAAACATGTTGTTTTGATTTAACTCCTAAGAATATACATCTTTTATATATCACACGAGTTGTGTTTTTGACTACCCTCCCACCGATCTAGTTTGCCTGCACAACGGGAATGACACTCCTTAAAGTTAGTAAGTGGATACTTAATGCACGTATACAATATGAGCTGCCCTTTATAGTTTATAGTTATAGAAAGTACTGTGTAATGTGGATCTAATGGCAGAGGGATTAGATTCCGAAATCTTCAGACTCAAGACTTCAAAACTTCCTTCACATGGACAGCATGACCTTCCTATATTGTACGCATACTTGGTTCCCTGAATGGTATAGACATTGGTTTCCTGACATAACAGTTCAGGTCTCATCTCTGTTCTTCTAGGATGTGCACCACATAACCCAGTTACAGTGTCATATCACAGAAGAACAGAGACCTCAACTATACCACCGTAAAAGCCCAAAAATTGCATAGTACAATATCTTCCTGTACTCTGAAATAGTTTATATTTTTCTAAGTTCTGGCTGTGCAGTGTCACTTCATTATTATGTGACAGCAATCATATTTTATTTCTGCTCATTTGCTAGACTGAAGTAGTTCGCTTGTTTTTTATTTATCACACTACTAAATATCAGCTGCTGTCAACACTGTTAAAGTAAATCATACCCAAATAGTACATTGCTTCTGAACACAGAAATTCACGAATGGATGAACGTAGTACTGCACGCCCATCCGCATCTCTGGAATATGGTGTCTTTCCAGAACCTTTAAGTTGTAATTCCCAGCGTTCCCCAGCTCTGTTGAAGGAAAGATGACAATTATAAAACCACTGTACACACAAGGCTGATATTATTTTAATCTGGTAATATATTAATTCTGCATGACATACCTGTTTACATATTCACCAAGCAAATGTGCTCTTCCATCTCCTAGCTGCATTGCCCAAAAACCAAACTGGTGACCACCATATCGATGTGCAAGTGGAATTGAACTAGGAAGGATTTTATTACCTGAAACAAATTCCAGAAACTCACACGTTTCTGCAATCGATGGATCCATATCAAGTATACTGACGAGGGCATCGTGGGAGTAAGATACCAGTTTCAATTTTGATTTTAATGGCGTTGGCAAAACAACAGAAAAAATTGCGTCCTTAACGTTTCTGCGGACATAGTTTTCCCTCGTTATATCCAAGGGCAGGGTAATTAGTTTCGAATCCGAAAATTGCCAATCGCTCAACTCTTTCTTCAATAATGAATCAGCTGATTTCTCCATTGTGTATCTAATTTCTTTCAGAGGTTACATAAATGCCATGCCGCACGGGTCACTATTACGTCAGATGCATAACCAGGCAAAAACAGTATTCAATTTTTCCAGCAATTTAAGTTCCCTTGTTATCGCCAAACATGTATCTAATCTTATCCTTGAGACACATTACTCAACAGCTGATTCTGACACCGAACAGTACCAGAACGAGGAAAGCAATCTCGTTACATAATCCCGATAATACGCTCGAGAAAATACCGAGCGTCACCTCGTCTGCTGATCAGAGCCGAAATTTCCACCATTATACAATGACTACGGGTTTTTAGAATTCTCTGCATTAAATGTTAAAAAATTAACACTTGTTCATAAAACCTCTGAAACAAGGGCGTTCAAGGCACGGATCAGATGTAATAAAAAGCTCATGCGTTGTGGCGCCGTATCTATTGGTAGACACGACGAATCTTAGGGCCTGTAACAATCGAAACTACGTAAGATACGATACAGATAAAATGGCGATGTGATTAACGTCAGGTGCGAATCTATCCTTGGTTTCAAAAGGGACCTCGCATGTCGAAGATGACACGATAAGGGTATATTCACGTTCGGCAGACACATCGCGGTAATTACTTAGCGTACTGTGACGCTATGATCTATGGTGACGCCTATCGCGCAGTCGTATACATATTGCCACAGATGTATTAAAAGTGTCACAGAAGGCGGAAGTATCACGGAGATTACTTTTTTTTCATAATTGGAGAGGAGATGAGATGACCATGATAAAATCTGTGATCATGATGGTGCGGCTTTTGTTTCGGTGGTCTTGGCCGCAGTGATTGAAACACGCCGTCTGTTCGTACGTATTGCTGCGTGGCATTTGTAGTTAAGAGTTGGGGTTGGTGCTCGGTGTTGTGATTGTTCGTAACAAAAAGAGTTTAATATTTAAAGTTGAATGTTTATAATTTTCCTGTAATGTCATATACTGCAGACTACATAAAGTCAAAATTGCTAAAGGAGCTTGAAGCAATTCATGTTGTAAGTAACTCGTCTATACAGTGCTAACTACTTTCCTGTAATAGAATTTCCCAGAGTGAATAGAAACGGTATACGGTCACGTTACTGACATTACCGACGAAAGAGGAAGCCAGATTGAACACTTCAGAATGCTTGTGGAAAATGATACCAAGGGAATACAATTTCTTGTACTTCTGGTAGCAGTTTTGTTAAGATGGTGTGTTTCCTTGCATCCATACTCTGGAGAAAGTCAGCCGCCCATGTTTGGTGACTGTGAAGCTCAGCGACACTGGATGGAGATTACTCGAAATTTGCCTCTGCGGGAGTGGTATTACAATACATCCAAGAATGACCTTTTGTATTGGGGTCTTGATTATCCGCCACTGACTGCGTATCATAGTTTTTTCTGTGGCCATGTGGCAGACTTTGTGAACCCAGAATTTGTTGCCTTAGGCTCATCACGTGGGTATGAAAGCTATGGGCATAAGGTTTTTATGAGGGCTACTGTTTTGATAGCTGATCTCTTCATTTACATTCCAGCCATTTGGTGGTTCTTTAGCAGAGGACAGTCAGATAATCAAAACACAGCTAAGAATTTAAGGGATGGCCTTCTATCTTTAGTGCACATTGCAAAAGAAGGGAAAAAAGACCATATTCCAGATGTTGTGGCAGTGTATTTGACTCTTATCTATCCTGGTCTGATAATAATTGACCATGGTCATTTCCAGTACAATGGAATTTCGCTTGGTTTAACAGTAGCAGCAATTGCAGCCATAGGCAAAAGAAGAGATCTTGTAGCATCTGTGCTCTTTTGTCTGTCCATAAATTACAAACAAATGGGTCTTTACCATGCTCTTCCTTTCTTTTGTTATCTTCTTGGAAACTGCTTACCAAAACAAAATGTGTCTGTTATAGCTGGATTTACCAAGCTTCTGTCTTTAGGATCAGTTGTCATTGCTACTTTTTTTGTGATATGGTTTCCATTCTTGAAGAATGTTAACCTTGTAGTACAGGTTCTTCATCGCTTGTTTCCTCTGGCCAGAGGTGTTTTTGAGGATAAGGTTTCTAATGTGTGGTGCTGTTTGAATGTTGTTTTGAAGTTTAAAAATATGTTTACCAATTTGCAGATGGCAAAACTCTGCCTTATTGTGACATTGTTGGCTGTTCTACCAAGTAGCATAGACATTCTTCTTAAACCAAGATTACAGAAGTTTCTGCTGTCAGTCATTAACTCTTCTCTTGCATTTTTCCTGTTCTCTTTTCAGGTCCATGAGAAAAGCATACTTCTGGCAGCTATACCAGTTGCTCTTTATTTTCCTGTAGAGCCATTCCCTTGTTTTTGGTTCCTCTCTATTTCTACATTTAGTATGTTGCCACTTCTATTGAAAGATGGGCTCCTAATTTCTTACATTGCCTTAACTGTGTTTTACTCAGTTTCAGTTCTGTTAACAGTTAATCTTGGCCTCAGAGACTTAGCAAGTAATTCTGTTGAGCTTACACCACCAGGCATTAAAATGAGTCAACATAAAAACAAGAAAGCAGGGAGAAATCCTGCAGAAACACAGTCATTTATATTAAAGAAAGTTTTACTTGTATCATTTTTTGTATCTTTGGCAGGATGTTTGGTGCTGACAGTTTGTAGTGTAACTGTTAGTCCACCTTCTCAGTACCCTGACCTTTTGCCACTTCTTATTTCTATCTATTCATGTGCACATTTTATTGCTTTCTTTGCATATTTCAACTACAGACAATTAGTGTTTTTCAATTGCATATCAAAGTTTAAATGAAAATAGTAAGTTATTCAGTGACATCTTGTCTTGAAGCAAGTATATGTTATTTGTGCCTTCTTATATGTTACATTTCAAATGATAACAGTTATAATTTAAAAACATGTGTGTGACATGAAATGTAAATGAATTTTGTACAACTTCAGCTTTCATACCAATATGAAATAAAAGAGGGACAACATTATATGCTTTTAAGGTGTGAATAAAACATTTGTTGCTGATATGCTACTTTGTTTTACTCTTCACACATTTTCATGAACCCCATTCCTGTGTATATGTAACTAACTTCTTTGAAGGGCTGTCCTGTGGCAAGGACATTACAGTGATACCTCGGCTAACGAGTGAACTGCTAAGGAATTTTTCGGCTAACGATTTTTTTCGCTGTTTTTCGGACTCCGCTAACGAATGTTTTAGTGGATGCGTGCGCTAACATAAAGCAGCAAACATGAACGGTCGGGCCATTCCACTTTAAAAACATTCTGAAAAAAAGAGAAGTTCAATCAACTTTGGACACATTTTTTACTTCTGCTTTAGCAAAGAGACAGAGGCCAGCTACTGAAGAAGAGGAGACTTACCTTGAATAAACTTTGAAAATTTGGAAGGAGGATAGTAAAAATGTTGTGTACATATTTTCAGTTTAATAGTATAAAGTGTATAATGTATTTTCAGTATAATATTGTAAAGATCGTCAGTTTTTCATTCTACTCTCCATTTTCCTTTATCCAATTGGGTAGCTGTTCATCTCAGCCTTTGGTGAGTTTTTGCCCTTTCATGGTGTGCTTTTTACTATTTTATAAAACTTATCTTTAAATAGTGGGCAGCATCCAGAACGAATTAAACGATTTTCTGTAGAAACCTACAGGAAATCACGTTTCGGCTGACGAAGATTTCGGCTAACGAATGTGATTCCGGAATGAATTATCTTCGTTAGCCGAGGTATCACTGTATATGTATCCCACATCACACAATTTCATGACACTCTTTCCTCTGTGCACATAACTAATTTGTGTGAAGGACTATCCTGTTGCATGGATATTGGCACTTATGAGGTCATAATTTTACAGGAAGTTCAGGATGAATCTGATGGTTGTGGGGCAAAGTTTAGTGTCGTCATTGTGTCAGAGAAGTTTGAAGGGAAGCCTCTGCTGCAGAGACACAGGTATAAGTGTTGGCTGTCATTTACAAATCCTTGGTTTACTAATGACTTAGAAATTGACAGAATTACCTTCCCTTTTTAGAATAGCCACAAGTGCCTTGCTGCATGGATGTTTCGGTTCTTTATAGTGGTTGAACGTGTGGACAGAAGTTTTTCTTCAGCTATGTAGTTAAAATGTGTCTTGTTTATAAACCTAACAGAGTGTATGTGATGTTATTACTCAGGTGAGCTTATATTAATCTTTTCCTGACAGAGTGGACAGATACACTTTATCCCACACTTTATGTAAAATGCATATCGTATTTGAACAAAAAAGATAAAATAATGAAGTACATGGTATGTTCTGGGACATTAAACAGAGATTGTGCGGCATGCCTTAAAAAATGAAATATGTGTCTTTGTTCCCTAAATATATACAGTGACTGTTGGGGTATAGTCCTACCCGGGTGCTGATAAGTCCTTAGCCCGACCTACTACCTGATGTGTTTTGTTTGATGGTGAGAATATTTCATTTGATGCTAGTCATGTTATTTATATATATATATATATATATATATAAATAGTACTAATATTCCTCAAATTATGATTAGAATAGGATATATGAACTTCAAAATCTTCTGTAACTGTAGCTTGTTTCCTTCCTGGTTGGGCTAAGGACTTATCAGCACCCCTGAACTTGCATTCTGTATATGGGACTGTGATAAGGAAAGGGTTAAAATGGATTTTAAAGAAATAGGATAGGAGGGTGTGGAATGGATTCATCTGGCTCAGGGTAGGGACCTGTGGCAGGCTGTTATGGATGTGACAGTGGATCTTCAGGTTCTACAAAATATGTTGTTCCAGAAGGGACACAGTATATTAGGGCTTCTTTGCATGTCCCCTCAACTGGACCCCAGCAAATGGCCAATGCCATCTGAACCTGTCACATGCAGAGAGACAGAAAGGAACTGTGAAGGGCTTGATCCTTTCTTTATCCAGAGGACCAGTGAAGAATGCTTTCAGTTTCCATGATGGTTTAACTTCTAATTGAAACATAATGTGATAAGCTTAGCAGCAAACTTGTGCAGAAGCTCCAGGCAGTGTACCCTGTGGTGATTGAAAGCCACGTTACTGTCGACACAACCAGGCGTGTAATCTGCTGCTCCCAGGTGGATAGTTGCTGTGACAAGGAAATCCAGGTCAAACTTGCAGAGCAGTTTGTCATGTGTTGATGGTTCACTGAACTAAATATTTTCTGACGCCATGGTGGAATACTCACTTCTGTCTTGTGACCAGTACTGTTGGAGCTATGCCCCAACCTCCATGTGCCATCATAACTTGCAAACGAAATACTTTAATTTTACATTCATGTGACTGTGCATTCGTGACGAATTTCTTTATAATAAGACCAACTAGATGCACTAATCTCCCAAATTTATTTTCACATGAAACTCCATGTGTTTCAGACAGTTCCTCCGCCCATCATCAGCAGTTTATTCACTGTACACTCGGCACTGGGATATGTCACACAGGTTTGTAGACAGCTTTTGAGCAGGACCAGGATGGAACTGCAGTTCCATCCGGGTCCTGCTCGAAAGCTGTCTACAAACCTTTATGACATACCAGTGCTGAGTGTACGGTGAATAAACTACTGATGATAGGTGGAGGAACTTCCCGAAACACGTGGAGTTTCATACCAAAATAAATTTGGGAAATTAGTGCATCTAGTTGGTTTTATTGTAAAGAAAAACTTTAACTTTACTACAGTGAAATGCTGAAGTATCAAAATAATGTAAGGCCTACAACAGTCACCATTGCAGTTGTTATAATTTACCATACCTTATTTTATCTGTTGAAGGTTGGGTTCATGTTTAAAAAGCATTGTGCTTCGAAGTTCTGATAGACAGAGAATAGGAAAAAAACCTGTAAATTTTTTAGATATATTTGTGTTCTTGGTGGGCTGTATGTACTGGTTTTCAATGTGAAAGCGCCATTATCCTTTTACAGTCTAGCGGTTATTTCACATACCACCAACTTTACCATTAAAAAGTTCTACATGGTGTTCACATTGCATTTAAGTGTTCTGTATGGACATTTGCCTTGTACAGCACTAAAGGATTGGTTTTGTGTAACTGAGGTGGAGAGTGTTTACTGCGTGGTACGCACTGAGCCCTTATGTAAAACCCGACACGTTTCATCTTTAAAGGGTTAAGTTACAGATTGAGTTTTCAATAATGCTTTATTCCATATGTATTGTCTGTCCACTTTGTCATTGCATAGATGAAAACTGTGAACTACTACTACTACTACTACTACTACTAACACCACCACCACCACCACTACTTTCTTTTAAAAAAAAGCTGTTATGTTCTGTAATGGTAGTGCCTGTGAAGGTTTATGTTTTCTGATATGTTAGATCATTTAGGGTGGTAGGTGGGAACTTCTGTGATTTTCTAATCAACTGTATGGCAACACATCTCATAAGACTGTAATCTGCATTTTTATTAAATAGTGTATATACCTGAATTTCAGATGACCTCCTTTACAATCTTCAGTTTTTGCAAAAATATGTGTACAGAACATGTTTAACTTTGTGCTCAATTATAAGATGACCCACCTGTTTGTAAGATGATGAATTAGAAAAAATAAAACCCCTCCATTTTGTTTGGGTGAATATGGTATGTGATTTTAAGTGGCTGCCACTTTCTGTGTTTCTTACAGATTGGTTAACTCCATACTAGAAGAGGAGCTGAAGTCCATTCATGCCTTTTCCCAGAAGACACTTACAGTAGAACAGTGGGAGAAGCAAAAAAGTTCCTAGTTGAGGCTGATTCTTCAAATGTTGTCTCATCAATTTTTCTTTAATTTTTTTATTGATTCTATCACATTCCCATGGGCACTGTTTTTGAATGTTAATCGTATGGTGCTTTGATGCTATATAATCTTAGAAGTGGATCACATTTTTTGAATGACACGGTGAGAAGTGTTTGATGCTGAGGTCAAGGTTCCTGTTCACTAAGAACAAACAGTAGTGGCTTATAAGAATCTCATCACTTCATTCATTCTTAGTTGAAGTTAAGAGAATTTACTAGTAGTCAGTAGTCAGTCATGATGGGACCAGGCAAACATCCTCTAGCTTTCACAGTGTCAGCACCTGGGAAGGTCATTCTTCATGGTGAGCATTCGGTGGTTCACGGTAAGACAGCGTTAGCTGCAGGCCTTAACATCCGCACGAATATGACATTCAAAGAAGTTGACAGTGTTAATGGGAAAATCACACTCGATCTGCCTAATCTCATTCTGCAACATTTCTACACTATTCAAGAATTGAGCGATGCCTTCCTTTCTAACCCGCCACCCTTATTGAAAGGTTCATATTCTGAATTTAATGTCTGTAATCCAGAGCTGATTAATACCAGTAAGTTCATAGGAACATTGCGTGAATATGTTCTGAAGTCTTTGAAGTTGCGACAGCTTCCGTTTGCACAGGAATGTGCCCTTGTTACCTTTCTTTTCCTGTACACAGGAATATTTTGTAGTGTGAATGTTCAAATACAGCCATTCTCCATTGAATTAGTCTCTGACTTGGCTATAGGTTCTGGCGCTGGAAGCTCAGCAGCATTTTCTGTGTGTCTCGCTGCATCATTTATTCATTACATCCGTTCTAAAATCTCATTCAGTGGCATTAGTAACAAAAATGTTTCAAAGGATGGTTATAAACCAATAGAAATGGAAGTTACTGACTTAAGCATGTTTTCTGCAAAGGAAAAAAAATTAATTGCTCGCTGGGCCTTACTAGGTGAGAAAGTAATGCATGGCAATCCTTCTGGTATCGATAATGTCGTATGCACTTTTGGTTCAATCGTTAAGTTTAGGAAGGGGCAAGAGGGACAAGGCCCATTTCTAGAACATCTACCAGGAGCAGCACAGTTGAAAATTCTGCTGGTTGACAGTGGAGTGAGAAGAGATACAGCTGGGATGGTAGTAAAAGTGTCAAAGCGTCTGGAGAGCTATCCACAAGTGGTGCAGTCAACACTAGATGCTATGGATGGCATTGCTGTAGCTGCTGCTGACATATTAACACAGCTGGCGGAATCAGATGCTGAAATTG